>ERZ1673739.104-NODE-104-length-126548-cov-19.878760_pt1 | contig 126548 bp, 133 predicted proteins | sample MGYA00580210_ERZ1673739 | MGnify/ENA primary metagenome ERZ1673739 (study PRJEB41218, sample SAMN15661749) | gut metagenome | host: Homo sapiens | place: Canada: London | collected 2015-08-20/2019-03-30 | study: EMG produced TPA metagenomics assembly of... | reverse complement strand
TTTCGGTCAGCGCTGTGTAATCGGCAGGCAGACTTTTCTTGACTTCTTCCGCGTACGCAGACAGATCTTTCTTTAAATGTAGCAAAATATCTGTCTGCTCACTCGCCGGAATTGAAGAATCCACCTCCAACCCTTCGAGAACTTCCAACGTGCCAAGTGTCGAAAAAAATCGTTGTTTCAGCGTTGCATTTGTGGCGGAGAACAAATATACAACAAACTGCACATTTCCTTTGTACTGGGTCACATCTGCAGCATATTCCCAGGAAAACACAATGCTGTCTCCGGAAACTGTAGCATCGCTGACAGTATAGTAGTTGACCTGTCCATTGGCATTTCTGTAGTTAATCCGAATAGTCAGTTTCGAGAGATCGCGGCCATGATAATATCGTACCATTACGAATCGTGCAATATTGACATTCAAATCTCCTTCCACACCGGCGACGACACCCTTTTCTGGGATCGCGATTGTTCGAAGATGTTCATCGATCCGGAACTGGAATTCCTCTTCCGTATCCGAAGCTGCCAGCGTCACAGGCTCTGCCGTTTCGTAGTCCGCCTCTGTTGCCTCCGCAAATAATTCGTCTGTTGTTTTAGCCATCCTGTCTCACCTCCACCCGTCCTGTCGGGATCCGGATTCCCTCTCTGCTCTGTCCGATTACATTGATATACCATTTATTGCCTGAAAGCACTTCCGCCGGCACCATGCACTTATTATTTGATATTTTTATCGGCCAGCATGCGGCATCTGGAAGGTTCAGCCGACGGAACTCTGCCACCTTGGCCATCCCGTTCCATTCCTGATCGAACTCAAATTCCGCCTGCAGATATTCGCTCGATCCCGGAATAAGATTTGAAAAATCTCCATCCTGCTCCAGCTTCTGCCCTTTCACCCGAAACTTTAATGTCCTCATAATATGAACCCCTTTCCTGTCCTAAGCTGTCCTACTCCACATATAGCAGACAATATAAGGTGGCATAATATTTTTGTCGCCGCCTTCGTTCGATGTAAAGTTGTATCTTGCTGCTCCCGTCTTGGATGTTGGTAAATTCCACTCAACATGATCATTGTTTGTATACACAACAGAACCATTCTTTCCTGATGTCATATCTCCAACGTCCTTCCCTGTCGTGTCCATGTACATTTTATTGGAATCAACACCAACCGTCTGCGTATGATGGTGTCGTATATTTATTGTTTTTGTGCCTCCTGTTTTTCCGACCTCTGAGAAATCACTGTCATTGACATCTGCTCCAACAAGCACACGGCCGGCAGCATATGCCTCCCATGTTCCCTTCCCGAAAGTTTTGCTTGGATTTTCTGGATTCGTAGTGATGTAGAGGCTTCCGATCGGATAAAAAAGATCTAACATCATTCCGCAGATCAATGACTTGAGTGTTTTCCACGTAAGTTTTTTATTCTTTCCGTCTTTATCCGGCGGATTAATCAGGAATAGCTCGCTGTCGTCAACTGCATCCGTTTCCGTAAGATCGTAAGTATGTCTTCCCATAATCTTTCCTCCTTATTCTGGTATACCTTATTCTGGTATAAATTCCACGATATACAAATCCGTGGATACTCCTCCGCCTCCTGAACCTCCTGATTTATAGCGCAGAACATGATTCCAAGACGGATTGTAGTTGTAATAGCTCCGGACACAGATCTCCGTTCCGGTTTGATCGCCTGTTGTGCCGCCCACCACATCTCCGTGTTCGTTGATCGATGCGTGGACAATCTGACCGTTCCCCAAGTACAGAGCTGTGTGATAACCGCTACGCAGCAGCACGTCCCCACGTTTCAAACCATTTCCGGTACTTACATCAACAGATCCGATGACATCGTGAAATCCATTGGCCGTGAAGTCTGCCAGCATGGTGCTTGTCGTGCCGGAATATCCGCGGCTTGAAATCATATCAATGCCACCCTGCTTCCAGCCATGGTACTGGAAGGAACTGCAGTCGTAATCCGGTCCTTCTCTGTATGCCTGATCATAACCATGAGAATTGTCATTGGCTATCGCTACTTCCCAGCTGCAAACCTTCTCGATCACTGCGGCCGAGCCGTCATCCGTACTTCTGGAAAGATTGTTGTACCAATACCTTGCCTGTGTTTTCCGCGCAGGCTGTGCACTGCCGGCATGTTGTTCATAATTCAGCTCAAACAACTCGGCCAGAGTTTCCACCGATGCTGTAGAAGTTGAAAACTGAGCAAAGGTCATCGTCGTTGTCACCTGCTGCCACTGGATGCTGTTTTCTTTCTCATATATGATGCGCTCCAGCTGCCCGTCGATGTCCCCGATCGCATATCCCCTGCCAGTTGCCCAGCTGGTGTATTTGGTCGATGGCGTCCATTGAACAAGACCGTATCCAAGATCAACGCGGCTGCTGTCCAAGCCCTGCCAGATTCCCGGATTAATTGTGGACTCGGACTGCATATTTCCGAGCATCGCGCATACGGCCTCCTTGGTCCAACCCCGCGCCATCAGATAATTAAGTATGTACTGCGCATTGCCTGTCATCTGCGCTACCGTAAGGTAGGCATTACTGCTGATTACTGCCATGATCTTCTCCTTTGTCAGAAACTGCCGTTCTGTGAATTTCCACCGATTACGATTCCGTTTTTGAGTGTCAGAAACGTTCCATTTGAGAATACAACTTTTCCAGACACTCCTGCCGATGATCCCATGCGGAACTTATCCGCCTGGACAGCAATTTCTCCATTCTTACCATCCAGCGTAATATACGCCTGATTCTGCCCATTTCCGCTTATTGTAGCAATCCAATGGCTGCCATCGCTCTCAATCATCTGCATCAGATAGATTTCACAGATCCGTGCTCCCTGCTTGTCTGTTACGACCATTTTTCCGTTTTCGAGAGCTACAGAAAATCCATCCACTTCATTTTTGCTGGTCACCCTTCCGTTGATCGCAGCTCCGTTGTTATCCATCTGGCAGATTACGTTTCCATTCTGGTCCAGCACCTTAACACTGCCGTTTCCGTTATCTTTTCCACCGAATACGGCAGTTCCGCCCTTGATCCAATCGAAATTAAGACCGATCACAGAAAGGATATTCAGCACTGCGTTTCCGTTCTTGTCCACGCCAGCATTCCAGGTTTTTCCACCATCCGTCGAAACGGCGATTGCATCAATGGTCCGTTTCCAGATCGTCGATGATTCTTCCAGCCGCGGCTTATTGTGCATATAGAAGATCTTACTACCGTCTTCCTGCACCTCTTCGGTCTGATATGCACCGAAAGCCGTTGTCATCAGATTCCACAGCTGCTTTTCCATCTTGTCGTAGTCTGATATCTCCCGATCTGTATAATTCTGTGATTTGATATACGCCTTGGTCACTGCCGAGAATTGATCGCTCCGATTCTTTTCCGGGGCCTCAGCTCCACATGAAATGCTCTGTGCCGCGCCGACTGCGAAGGTGGTATTGGTAACGTATGTGTAATACCTTTCTCCCTTCCTGGTTGTCACGCAGGCGGCATCTCCTGCTTCGATGGATGGGTCGCTTGGGATGCTCGAAGCAATAGTTCGAAACTGCATGTCATATAATTTGCTGTACAGATAAGACGCGATCTCCTTCGCCTGCTCCTCGCTCTGGATCAGATCATTATCCTCAATCACAAGGCTGTAGTCCGTATCTCCGCACAGATACGTTGTCTGATTATACACCACACCCGCACCGGTGATACTGATATCCTGTTCCCCGGCTGTCAGGCTGTATTTTTCCGGGACCTGGTGGCAGTAATAGGCATCATCCTCAATGGTATTATTCAGCATTTCTTCTCTTGATACCGTGTCCCACAGAAGAAACTCATCATCGCCATCCAGTAAAATCGGCTCATCGTTCTCATCCAGAAGCACCTGCTCTTCAAGAGCCTCCCCGTACCAGGACAATTCCAACTCTCCGTCTGCGTTGCACCGGGCATATTTACAACACATTTGCGCCGCCATGGAAATCACATCGCGGTACGTCAACGCGTCGCTTTTCGGCCGTGTGTTTACAACATAGTCATCGTTATCCCATCTCTTGGATGAAAGTATGACGCCGCAGCTCCGGCAGGCATCCTGCACAATCTGGCGGATTGTCGCCGGATAGGTAAGGATACTGTCATACTTTTTATCGAAGCAAGCCATATTATCATAAGCTTCCAGGCGCAGGCCTGCTCCCTGGCGTGTTGCATTGTATATCGTATACGTGCCCTTCCGCAGCAGTTCCGGCTCCTCTTCCAGATCAATCGATACAATGGCAGCAACTGATGCTCCTTCCAGAGTCATGCTGTCATACTGACCATCCTGATTATTCAGCGTAGCCGTCCATTTCCCGATAATGGCAGCACCGATGTCAAAACTGTTGGTGGAAGATGTTGCATCTGAGATGCTGTAGGACAATATCTTCCCATTATTAAGCTGCAGTTCCGTCCCATCTGCCAATATGATTTTATCGGCTACTTCCAGATATCGGTTTTCACTCTGCAGCTTTTTTCTGCATTCTTTACTTGTTTTGATCATAGTTACCTCTGTACAATATCAACGCTGACGCGTTTATAGTAATACACACCGGAGATCTCCCCTGCATGCTCCTTGGACAGTGTACCGCGGTACGTTGTCAAGGTATGATCCTTTCCCGCATCGTGGAACGTAAGTGGAAAGAAACCAATTACCAGGCTGTTTTTCAGCAATTTTACCTCATCTTCTGTCAGCCATTCCCATTTCAGACCAATCGTTTTCTTTTCAGCAATGGCTTCTCCTATCATGGTTCCGTTCAGCGTCCGCCCCGTGTCCTCAGACCAGATGATTTCATCATTCACTGTCATCGAGGTCGGGGCAGGAAGGTTTGTTTTTCCTGCCCTCAGTAACATGTGTCTCCTCCTACTCCTAATTAATCTGTACCGTGTTGTATCTCCGGTCCATCTCCTGCTGTACCTTCTGCTGAGCTCTGGCAAGCGTTTCTCCATCAATGCTGAAACCAAGTGCAGACAGTGCTGCAACAATCCGAAGCACGGCGGAATTCACAATGCTTTCCAGCTCCGCTTTCGTTACACTTCCGCCACTGGCTTTTCTGACCGCAAGATCCACCATCTTCTGCAGCTTATCCTCCGGCGCTACAATCTCTCCATAACGCTTGTTATCTCCGATCACGGCAAGGCGTGGCGTATTCCGTGCCACATAGCCTCCGTCTGCCAGATACGGGATTCTGGCGATGGATGCGGTCGGAATCTGAAAGCCCAGCTTCTTGCCGCCAACTCCCGGCACCCAGCTTGGGATTTTGACATTCAGTTTGTTCAGGGCATTGGACGCAAAGTTTACTGTCTTCTCAATCGCGGTCAGCATATGATTCAGCATGCCGATCAAACCATTCACCGGCATTTTTAACGCATCCGAAAACTTTCCTGCAAAAATATTCTTCAGGAAAGAAACAAAATCAAGGAATTTGTTTTTCAGATCTGTAATTTTCCCGAAAGCAATCTGACACAACCAGTTCAATCCGTCTTTGAATATGTTCCAGCCGTACTGCGCACCATCGCAGAAGTTCGTGATCGCGTTTAATGCCCCATCTTTTAAAGAATTGAATTTCAGTACAACCCAATCACGTAACTGGCCGCATTTCTCTTTGACTGTGTCCCAATTTTTCCACAGCAGAATGCCAATTGCGATTGCTGCCGCTATTGCAATAGTCAATGGACCACCCAATGCTGAAATCAGTGCTCCTATACTAGATTTTACCAATCCAAGCAATCCGGTTAGATTTTTGATTGTACCGAACGCTCCTCCAATCGTGGATACTAGGCCGGCAATGTCAGAAATAAATTTTGTAATTTTCCAAGCGGCAAAAAACGAAGCAATAATAATTGCCATCGTCTGTATAATTCCTGGATTTTTTGCACACCAGTCCGAAAAGACCTGTAATCCTTTATTAATTCCGTCCCACAGAGTCAGGAAAGCGCCACCCGTCCATTGTGCTATAGGCTGCAACACATTCTCCCAAAACCACTCAAACAGCGGCTGCAACGCCACCAGGACAGCATTTAGAAGCTGTATTGCAAGGGACAGCGTCTCCAGGAATCTCGGTACAATCTCATTTGCCGTCCATGTTCCAAGTGGCACTAGAACCTGCTCCCAGAACCACAGAAGCCCCTCTCCAACATTGATTGTGAACGGGGCCAGCGCATCCCAAAGATCATTCAGCGCACCATTGATTTTTGGGAAATCGGTTTTCATCAGCCCATCATTCAGGGCATCAATAAAACGCGGGATTCCTGTTCCCAGTGTCCATTTCCCGACCGGAACAAGGAAGTGCTGGTAAAAATCTTTCAGCGACTGACCGGAAAAGTTTCCGAGTCTTGCAAGCCCCTCGTTCCAGAGCCGCTTGACCGACCGCAGCGCAGGTTCTGACAGTTTGGTGATGTTTCCAAACAGGTCCGCAAACTTTTTGTTTACGTCATCAATTACTGTCTCCCTGCTGGCAAGTGAGCCAAAATCAATACTGCCAGCAACATTGTTCGGAACAGATGAATTCTGTGAATCAGAATTACTGCTGTCTTTGCTGACTTTATTGATTTTGTCGAATCCCATCAGGGATTTCATATCTTTGGCCGCTTGTTTCGCTGCATCTCCCACGCCAGAAGTACTGTCTGCGAGCTGATCCGCAGCGCTTGAAGCATCCGTCAAACCGGCGGCCGCACTGGCAGCATCCGCCCCAACTGCTCCGACACCTGACTGCCCTGATGACTTATTTCCGGTAATCAGCTCCGTGAAACTCTTGAAAGCATCCGCCAGCGTAACCAGCCGACCGATCAGCGTATTGATCATACGCAGGACCGGCAGAAAAATATTGATCAGTCCCTGACCAATACTTGCTTTTAAGGACTGGAACTGCAGGGACAGGATTCGAACCTGGTTCGCCCAGGACTGGGACGTCCGTGAGAAATCCCCGGTTGCTGCAGAAAGCTGTTTCTGAACAAAGGAATACCTCAACGCCACCTTTTCGGCTTCCGACATCTGATCTGTCGTTTTGCCGAACCCATTGGCCAACGCATAAGAATCCAGCGCTGTCTGGGTCATGACAACACCAAGATCTTTTAAGGACTCTGTTTCGCCTGTAAAGACTGACTTAATCTTTGTGTAGGCTTCGTCCTGGCTGAGATTATAAAAAGATGCCACATCTCCGGCCAGACCGGTCAGTGTGGCACCCATATCCAGCGCCTGCTTCTCGGAAAAGCCAAATGCTTTTGCCATCGCCCCGAAAGTACCCGTGTACTTCTTGGCCATTGTCTCTGACAGACCAAAGCTTCCGGCAGCCGATTTTGCGAATTTATCTACCTGCTCCGCCATAGACGGGAAGGTAACATCAACCACGTTCTGCACCTCAGCCAAGTTGGAACCCAGCTCAATACAGGACTTGGAAAAATCAATTAATTTTTTTACGCCGAAAGCGGCTGCAAGAGTCGCCCCGGCTTTTTTCGCCAGTCCGTTGATCCCGGCCATCTGGCTCTTAAACTGATTATGATTTACGACAAGATCCAGACCGATCTCGCCAATTGTAGTTGCCACTTATACCACCTTCCTCTTTTCGAGGACATCGGCACAGTGGCACTACTTGTCCTGGTTGATTTTTATTTCAAATTCTTTTTTGCAATGACGCGCCTGGCATTTCAAAAACACCCCCTGGCATCTTGCATCTGGAACATACTGCACTTTCTGCTCATGTCCACAATACGGACACTTTATTTTCTTTTTCTCAATAGTTTTTTCCTCCTACGATTTTCTATCAAACAGTTTTCAAGCCTGCCATACTAAGAAACATATTCTTGATTCCATCCATCGCCATGTCCATTTCTTCTTTCGACACGGTTTTTGCAAGGTCTCTGGCATGCTTTCTTCTCCATGCATTCCGGATTCTGTGCTGTTCTGGAGTAAAATTTTCCAGAATTTCCTTCTGATCTTCCGCCCGGATCTCTACCACACGGCCAAGTGCAGTATCCGGCCCGATGCCGATCAGAAGATCCCGGAATTCATCCCACTTCATTCCCTGTGGAAGTTCTTTGGACAATCGGAGCCCGTACTGTGACTGAAACGATGATACGATCAGGTCAAAATCATCGATCAGGTCATAGTACGGGTCACTGCTCCCCCTGGGAATCTTCTCCATCGGAATCATCCTCAAGAACCAGATTCATACCTGCATGAACGATTGTCATCAGAGATTTTGCCGAAAGTTTTTTTCCATCTTTCTCCATCGCGCACAACTGCTCCACTGTACCAGGTTCAAAAAGAAGTTCCATCATCTCTGTCACAGCGTTAATATCCACATCATCTTTTCCTTTAAGAGTTCCCATCAGGCGCAGGACCGTTTCTGCGTCCGCATGCACCTCAACAGTCATATCTCCGATCTGCAGAGCCGGATTTTCCTCAAAATTTAATTTATCGGTGATATTTACAACTTTACTCATCGTTCTCCTCCTTATAAAGTCGGTGTTACCGTTGGTTTTCCGTTGCTGATAACGTCAAATTCCAGCGGCGCTACGTTGGTAGAGTCACCACCACCCATATTTTTGACGTCAAAAATCGCGCTGTTCCATGCAACCGATGTTCCGTCCGGGAATTCCCACTCGAAATATCCTTCGGCTTCATGGCCATTTTTGAACAATTTATCGGCCACAAAATCATTTCCTGTATCTCCAATGTTTCTCTTTCCGGCCAAGGAAATGGTCATCGCTTTTGCGGTCATCAACGCCCGCTGCCATCCTTCTGTATCCATTGGAGTCCATGTTTCCACCCCGTTTGATACGGACACAGAAAACTGCTCCATATCGGCAATTATGGTTGCGTTCTCTTTTGCGGCGCCAACCTTAAACTTGTTATCCAGAACCGGATATACATTCGTTGTTTTTCCCATGCTTCTTATCCTTTCTTATAAATCACAGCCGCTTCGATGACCATTTCGCAGATACCGTTATCGTCTTTTCCGATGTCCTGCAGATCATAATACAGCGGCTGAATAAATTGTATGGTTTCCTGATTGATTTTACTGCCCCTCACTTTACAGAGCCTGTCAAATAAGGCCGTGGCTGCCTTTTCTGTCTCACGCAAAGATTTATTCCAGTGTATAAGGAAAGTAACATATTTCTGCCCATATCCGGAAACACCGCCCAGCGCAGTGTGGTAAGCCTGTTGGTGCTTGCTGTTATACACGCCAATGGACTTCTCCTCCTTCTCAGGGAGGTCTCCCATGTATACATGATCTGCAATCGCAAGAGATTCCGCAAAGTCACATACGTCTACCAGTGTCATAATCGTGCACACCTCCTGTATAGCCGTTTAAACGCTTCTGCACAAAAATCCGCATTCTTTCCGCCCGGAAGCCAATCTTCATACCATTCACCGCGGGCATTTGGATTTTCGTCTTTCTTGAAATGGTATTCCGGATGGAAATACAAACGTCTGGCATATGGTGCTGTAGATGCAAGCGTTACGACTCCCTGATGACTTTGCGTACAGTCCAAAAACATGCTTTCGTTCTGCAGATTACCGGTATTCCTTGGAATCACCTGCGCCTGCACCACTTCTGTGTGCAGCGCCTCTGCAGTCATCTCCATTGCTTTGACCTGTGCATCCGTCAGCATCTGAATTTTTCCAAAATCCAATTTTACATTCGAATTGACTTTGATCATATCAGCAACACCTCCGTGTAATTAACTGTCCCATCCGGATTTCTGGCTTTCCGCCCCTGTAGAATTCTTCGTTTCATTCCGAATACTTCTGCCGATCCGCCGTAGATTGCCGGCAGTTCCGGGCAGATGTCCCCCGGAAAGAGGGCGGTGCCGGAGATCTGCACCAGCTTTCGTTCGAACGTCATCACGCTTTTGGCGCTGTCCTGGTAATTACAATTGCCATCGTACTCCACCGCCGGAAGCGGATCTCCATATTTTGTTGTCCCCTCTCTGTCCATGCTCAGATGGATCTCTGTCTTGCAGAGCGATTTCGGCACAAGACATGGATATTTCATTTCATCACCTACCTCAACACCTGGCAGCACAATCCAGTCTGGCACAGCATTGCATAAACATCCCGGCGCATGGCCACGCCCTTGTCCGAAAATACATTCCACGTATTCCCCGCAAACTGCACGGATACGCCGTTAATACTGTAACTGGAAAGTACCGAATTGATTTCGTCGCGATACTCATACTCAAATTCCGCCTGCTGGCAGATCACTTCCCGGATTAAATCCTGCTGATACGCCGTAAGATTAGAAAATCCCCGACCTACAATGCGGTTGTAGGTCAGGGAATCAATATGACGGGATGCCTGGCGGAGATACCGTGCAAGTTCTGCATCACCCTCGAAAGCGCCGTCCTGATAAGTATCTCGGTAGTATTCCGGGCTTACGTACGGTTCATAGCTCATGGTGTCACCCTTTCGCTTTTTTCGCGGGTTTCACCGGCTCCGGAACAGGCTCTTCCATTGTTTCTGCCACCGGCTCTTCTGGTTCCAGCAGCTCCTCTGGCTCCAACAGCTCCTCTGGTTCTGGTGCAACCGGTTTTTCTACCTCATATCCGTGTTTTTCAAACCATTCCAGCAGATACGGATCATCGGTTTCACCCTGGCCTTTGCAGAAAGGAACCGACGCCGTTACGCCGGTATAGGATTTGTTCGGACTGTATACCTTCATACTCTTTTTACCTCCATCATTTTACTTTGATTTTCCGGAATACACCGGCGGCTCTGGATGATTTCAGTGCAATTGCTGCATTCATCTCGACCTCGCCTTTTTTGACTGCTCCTGCGGTCGAAAAATCTGGAAGCCAGACCTGCACCGGTGCAACACCGGCAAAAGAAACCGCATGCAGACCATCCATTGCCAAACGTCCAACATACAGAGAGGTGGTTCCATCTGTTCCATCGATCTTAACTACTTCATCGTTGGTTCCCGGTTTCGTTTTGAAATCTACAAACGGGATATCCCCATAATGCTCTACCTGTCTTCCCCAATTATCTGTTGACACCTGGTACATACCAGCACGTCTTGCGCAAGCGCGGATCTTGGAGATCAGCTTGTTATTTCCGCCAATAAACGACGGTGTTCCATCCAGACCACCCAGAAACTCATCCAGCGCATCAATAAAATAATGATAATTTTTTGTGACCAGGTCAGACGTTGAAAGATCAATCACTTTTTCGGTGTTGTACTCTGTAGAACTTCCTGTCAGTGCCTTGTCCAGACCGTCAAAGCATTTGGTATTGACGCCGACATCACCATTGATAAATGTATCGTTGAACAGAGCCTGCGCTGCTTTGATTTTCTGCGCCTGCTGCAGCTCTACCTCTCCTACGATACCACCAAAATTAGCAATGACACGGTCGATCTCATAAGAACCACCGAATACCTTAATGTCTACGGTATGTCTCTCCTTGGTAACCTCCGACGGTGTATACTCTGTATTGATTTCACGAAATTCTGCTGTTGGCTGTGTTTTCAGTCGTGTATAGCTGTAGGTCGGTGTTGCACCGCCTCCGGTCGGGGATACCGCATCATCAAACGGAATGTGCTCCAGAATCCAGTTAGATTTCTGGAACTCGTCGATGACGCCCATCTGCAGGTCATCCTGCACATTTTTCTTTGCTTCTTCCAGTGTGATTGCCATACTTATTCACCCTTTCCTTCGTTCAGATTTAATCTTGCCGCGATGGCATCCTTCATGGATGCATGGCCGTCTTCTTTCGGCTGGCCGCCCTGCTCTTTGGGTCCGAGAGGGAAGAATCCCTTTTTCTGCGCCGGTTTTGATTCCTGTTTAAACAAAAATGGCTTGGTTTCTTTCAGGGATTTTACCTGTTCCTCCAGACCGGTTACTTTTCCATCCTCACCAAGGATCAACTTCGAACGGTCCATAAGTCCTGCAACCAGATCGCTGTCCTGTGCGGATGCGGAAATCGCCATTTTGATAGCATTGGTTACTTTCAGATCATCCAGCTCTTTTTTGTGTTCTTTGTCCTTGTTGGCGTTCTGCTCCTGAAGGTCTGCGATCTGCTTCTTCAGATCCTCGTTATCGCCGGCAGCCGTCTTTAAAGACTCCATCTGCGTTTTATAGTCTCCCACCGTGGTTTCCAGCTGTTTCTTCTGCTGCTCCATCGTGTCATAGTCCGCTTTCGGCACATAGCCCTCAAGCTCTTTTTTCGACTCATCCGCGGCTTTTTTCGCAAGGCTCTTTTCAATGCCAAGTGCCTCAAACTGTTCCTGTGTCATTTTGTTCTCCTTTCCGGTAGTTTTCTGCCATTCCGGGCATAAAAATAAGACGCCTAACCCTGCGTCTCATCGGGAGATTTTGGATCACCGCCTTTCTCCTGTTCTGTAATCTTTACAACTCCTACAGCGGCCAGATACTGTGCTCTGGTCAGAGGCAGATTCAGTTTCTCACCAACTGTCCGAAGCACCAGGTCATTTTCGATGTCCTTGAATTCTCGTGTTACCGTCACTCGCATCCCTCTCACCTCCCTTCGTTGCGCCGGCGCAATTAATCTTCGTGAGTAACTTTTACGCCCCACTCCGGAAGAAAATTGATTTCATAATGGTATTTATCTACATCAGCACCGGAAATGTCCTCAACAACGTACATCGTATAATCATTGAGGTATACCAGATCTTTCTGGTATTTTCCTTCCGCCGTCTCGATGATGACCTCAAGTTCATTCTCCGAGTTGTTCTGCAAGGAAAAGGTTCCCGTCAGCTCCAGCAGGATCGTATCGGTTCTGGCATTTAACACCGTGAGTTTGCGGGTTACATTGAAATTGTCGGCTTCTTTCGAAATATTGGTGCTTACCTGATCCACTTCGGTGCAACCAGTAAGAGATGCGCATGCCAGCATCAGCGCCGCAAGCAAGACCACTACTTTCTTTTTCATCTGATTTCTCCTATTCATAAATAATTTCCAGTCCATAGGCTACCGCAGCGTCATGTTCGATTCTGCATCCACGAGCATTCTCCCAGCCTTTACAGAAATAAGCGGTATGACACAAGCTCATGTTCTCAAGGGATTTTGCAAGAAAACACAGCGGTATCTGGACAACTCCACGCTTTTTCATATTCTCATGGCTGTACCATTCATCTGTAAAAAGGGTATTTACAACCTCAAATCCTTTTTCTTTTAAGGCTTTCATGGCTCTTTCTCTGGTTTCGATAATTTCTTCGTCTGTTTTGCCTCCCATAGGCTGACTCAGCATGGCTTTTTTCATTTTCTGATCCTCTCTTTCTTAAAAATGAGTACAAAAATACCACCGGCCTCTCGACTGGTGGTATTAAATCATATTTGCCGCAGTACCTACAATTCCTTTTGCCAGGTCTGCTGCCTTTTTCATCAGACTGTTTTCTTCCAGATATTCTAATCCTTTCAATGTCAATTCTGGTCTACTCAATGCTACACGCGGATATCCACAATCCATAGCGTTCCATGTCTCTCCGCCGGTTATGTAGCCCTCTTTCAACAGCATTGCCATGAGCCTGCTCCACTTCGGAACAGAAAGTCCTAATGCCCCCGCTGAAATGCTGTTCCGGTCAAATTCTTCAAGATCCATCGAATTCTGCAGGATTCGAAGAATTTTATAGATTATTCGAAAATCATCCATATTCAGATGCGTCCCTCTTTTTTCAGTTTTTCAATTTCCTCTTCTGTCAATTTACGAGGTTTGAATTCTTCATTTGCCCATGCTTTTTCTCGATCTTTTAACGCTTTTTCATATTCCTTGTCCGTCATGGTATCGCCTCCAATTCAATAGATGTTCCTTTCTTTGAGATTACTCTATATAGACAGTCTTTGTCAATAAGTAATTCTCGTTGACTCTTAAATTTACTTAAGTTCTCTATGTATGCCGCTCGCACACCTTTGGCAGCATATATTGTTATATTGTATTTGGCTTTAAAAGCACCTGATGAAACGACTGATGTACTTGTAAACTGATTCAAGCATAAAATATCTCCCTCAACGCAACCAGGAATAGGATCAACCATCAAATTTCTATAACAAACCACATCGTGTTCAAGTTTGCCTTTTTTCAATGCTGTTGATATTGTATCGGCATATTCCCGAAGCATTTCATTTTCCGGAGCATCTCCTCGAAGCATCCTGTTCAAGCGTTCAAAAAATCGCTCCGGCTTCTGATCGCCAGAATTGTATGTATATTTCTCAATTGCATGCTTTTCCTTTCCAGATAAATTCTCAATCCACTCCTGAGACTCTTCCCGAAGGAGCTCAACAACCTGCTCTTGCGGAACAGCATGAAAGTTTGCCAGCGGTCGCTTTGCTTCTGCATATTCCTTCCTGTCCATGCCGCCTGTTCGAAATCTGACATTTCTCCATTCTTCCCGTTTTGCTTCATATTTCTGCTGATTATCCGGATCCAGTGAAAAGTCAGCCAGTCGGCCGAAGCGCTTTTCCTGCCGCTCTGCGTACTGCTGTCTGGCTGCCTGCTGGTTCTTCTCTGCCAGCTCATTCAGCTCCTCTTTGGTGTATTTACCATCCGGCGGGGTGCTAATTCCTTCGAAGTATGTCGTGTGGCTGTCCCGGCATCGAGGATGATAAAGCCCCGCGGCGATGGCAGTGCTCATCAGGGGATATTTGATGCCGGTTGTTGCGGATTTTCCTGTCTTGGAACCGCCGCTCCACACATCATCGATCAGGACTTTGCCAACCCACGGCAGACACAGCGGACACGGATTTCCACGCTTATTCATGATAACCGTATCAACGCCCCATTCCTGCCGCTTCTGTCCCTCTCCCTGCAGGTACGCCCGCTTGCTCGCCGTCCGGATAGCCATATCCGCATAATCTGCCAGCGTGTGACGCGCTCCGTTGCTGTATTCGATACAATTAATGCCTGCCGCGAGAAAATCTCTGGTAGCCATGTCTACGGCTTTCTCATAGGTTCCTGCTCCCGTATTGGCATATACCTGCGCATTGTAAATAATTTTTCGATACTGATCATTGGTCATTCTCAGGATGGCTGTTTCTGCCTTCTGCATATCCTGCATCGTTGCTTCGATCAGCGCATCCAGTTTCCGGTCATTAACCCGGAAGAACTCCGCTGCAGCACCCGCCTTCATCTTCTTGGCCTGAAAGCCTTTTTGAATCGCTTTCAGGATCTGGATCTCCTGATCCATCTCTCCCTCATCCTTTGCCGCGCGGATCAGTGCTTCGATCTGGGCATTGATATCCTTGAATTTCTGGCTGTACTTTGCCTGATTCTTTTTCTTGTACTGTTCCAGAGATTTCAACATCTCTGTCTGCCACATGGTCCACTGCTTATCTTCATCAACCTCTTCGACCTTATGACGTTGCATATTCCGAATCATGGAGGCCATTAATTCATTTTCTACTGCCTCGAAGGCAGCTCCGATATCATAGTCAAAATTTTTCTTTGCCATTCGCATGTACCCGATATCCCTGCTGTTTATAAGCACGGATCATCTCTTTCAGTTTTGTCACGCTTTCACACCGATCACATCTGAGTTCCGCATAATCATTTTTTTCTACCGCATACACGCCAAAAGGAACCTGCTCCGCTGCAACTTTAAGAAGACCCTGGTACTCCTTTCGATTCATCCTGTACATTCGGTTGTTTACCCTTACTTTCATCTGCATCTCCTTCGTTTACGTGAAAATCGCCGGCATCCAGACGGATATCCGGCACATTTACTGTTGCAATGCCCTGCTCTTCTTTCAGGCGCTGCACCTCTTCCTGTTTCTGAGCATCAGTCCAGGTATCTCCATACAGCTGATCCACTGATGTTTCCAGACTCATGATTCCGTACTGTTTGGCCTTACCGACCGTATCCACCGTGGTATCGAAGTCTGGGGATGCATATTCTCCAAACTTTACCGCTACCTCGTATTTTCCCGGCTCTTTCCCCTGCATGAGATCACAGCACTGTAAGATCCTTTCGAACAGCTCCGGAAAAACTTCATTCAGTGCATCGACGATCTTATTTCGCACATGCAGTGTAACTTTTTCTTTTTCCCTTTGCGCTTCTGCATTATCTGTCTTTTTCAGATCAATGCCCAGCGTTGCCGGAGACATTACGCCCTGCAGAACCATGTCAAGAAAACTGCTGTAACTACTTACGTATGCCTCATAAGAAATCTGCGGCTGAGAAATTTCCACCTGCTGGTTGGCTTTCTCGCTCATATTGTCGCCGATTGCAATAAAATCATTGTCAAATGGGTTTGCCGGCAGAAGCTCTCCTGTGGTCTGATCTCTCGGAATCAGATTGTCCGGAATATATCGCTTGATTCTACCCATGCGAATAGCATCGATCCACTGGCTGATTACCTCATCCAGTCCATCCAGAACATCTGTCTTTCCCTCGAACAGTGCTTTTCCTCGCTTCTGCTTCTTATATTTTGTGGAATTCAGGAATTTCATCGGCACTGCCAGCATCAGGTCGCCAGAAATCCCAAAGTCGATCAGATGAGCCGTTTCCGGAAACATCTGCAGCGGCATCTCTTTTCCGGCATCGTCATACAGCTTGTACAGTACATATCCAAAACCATACGTCTCTTCCAGTCGGAATTCTTTTTCATTCTGCCAGTAACTGGTATAGAACTTTACTTCTTTCAGCCTCGCATGCTCGTATACATAGTCCACATCCTCTGCATCGTAAAATTCAACGATCGGGTACTCACTGCACTGATCAGCCGTAATCTTGAAGGCACCGTCTCCGGATGCCAGCACGCCGCTGATCGCTTCTCCCAGTACATCGTTGAGCTTGCTTTTCTTGTACAGATCCGCCCACACAGTATCCAGATCCTTATCATCAAATTCGACTCCATCCAAGTCCGCGAGAACAATGTCTCTATACCGGTCAATGACCATCTGCACAATGCCGCTGTGAATCTTCCGGACGCTTCCGGATGCATGTGCGGCCCAGAACCGCGCCTGCTCCACATCCCATTTTGCTGTTTTTTGGAAGAACTGCTCCAGCTCTGCACTGTCTCCGTGATACCAGATTTTGTTTCGGATCACGTTCTCCCGGAAGGAATGCGGCTCTATGATCGTTATTCTTTTTTCACTCGCCGGTATGATCCGAAATAACCTGGCGATAAAACTTTGCACTCTGTTCATTCCTTACCTCTTTTTGCTCTATAAATTTTATCCTGATACGGGATCCAGCCGTACTGCACGGAGTTTACCATGTGGTCATGGCCGTCTTCCGGCGTATTGTCTTTTTCTTCCTGCCAGCTGTAGGTTTCCAGCTCTCCAATGTAGTTGGTGCAATGATCCAATACAAAAAAGCAGGGTTCTATCCCTGCCTGCTCATCGTATGCCATCCAGCCCAGCTGTGCATTGATACGGTCTATAATCTCCATCCGCTTCCATGCATCATTCAGCGTGTATACGCAGCCATTTCGGCGCTTATATTTGTTCCACTCCTGCATAGTCGCCTGATCAGCGTTATCCAGGAAAGCATTTCTTGCCAGACCCCATTCTTTCCGGTTTCGGTCCAGAAAATCAATCAGGTTCTGCACCGTGTCAGACGGAGCAAGCGGCACCCCGATCTCAGCGTTGTTGTACACCTTTTCATCCAGAACAATGCATTTTCCTTTGTTTGTGATCCCCACGAAGGACATTGCGATCGTGTCCGGAGATTTCTGCGAATAGGCTGTATCGACCGCCGCCGAAAAGTACATGAAAAACTCTGGCTTCTTGGGCTGATTTCCTGTTCTCTGAATAAACTGTTTGGCCCATTCCTTTGTCTTCACATGATGTCTTCTGTCAAAATTACTGAATACTAAGCCCGTCGCTTTTCCTCGCAGGCCCATGATCTTATTTTTCCAGATTTTCGTACCTTTCGGCGTGTTCTGGATGATCTGGCGCTTCTTTTCTTCCGGAAGCCCGGCATTATCGTCAAAAGAAAAGAACCAATGGACCCAGCCGGGTTTTGGTTCTTCTTTCAACTCGTTTTTAATTTCCTGCGGGGTTCCCTGCTCCCATTCTGGAAGAGGACGGCTGCAGTTGATATACTCTTTGTACACTGGAAGCGTCGGATCATCCGGGTTAAGTGTTGCCATCAGATAATCACATCGCATGGACGATTCACGCACGAAATCGATGTCTGCAGTGTTGACCTCATCGATGTACAGGCAGCCATACTGACCGCCCAGAGCATCTTTCCATTTTCTTTTGTTTCCATAGCCGACAACAAAGATAATTTTATCGCCGCCGGATGTGTGGAGCAGGATATGCGGCATCTTATACTCGCCGGATCCATTGCCTTTGTACTCCACCAGTTGTCCGAAGTCATCAAGGATTCCAAGATCCTTCTGGATGATATTCTTCTCAGCCGCGCCAGTATCATCCGCTGCCAAAATATGCAGCTTTTTCTTCGACTCGGCTACCTTGAGGATGAATTTGAACAGCCCAACCGTCGTTTTTCCGGCCGCGGTCGTTCCTTCCAGAAACTCCGCCGGAGCATCGCACTGCAGGAACGCCTTGTACTTGTCCGACAGTACTAAACTCTCACTGCTCACTATCCATCACCGCCTCGCATCTGCCGGATCAGATCATCCAGCTTGCTCTGTTCTGTCTCCAGTGCTCCGGATACCTGCAAATCCTGTTTATCTCTCCATTTATCCGGCCGCCGGTTCTTCAGCCAGAAGATCTGCGCCGTTGTGTCTGGGATGACTTCTTTCGTCACTCGCTTTGTTTCGATGCCGTTTTCCATTGTGACCTCATCGTAGTGATAGCCCAAGGCTCTTTTCAACAATGCATTCTCTACCTGACGGTCAACAACTTCTTTTCCCTTTTTTAGGGTGTTAGAAATGTTAGAATACTTTTTACACCACGCATACAATGTTTCTCTTCGAATTCCCATATTTCCGGCAATCTGTTCATCCGTCAGCCCATCTCTGGCCCACCCTTCAAGCTGCAGCAAGCCCTCCGGCGTCAGCCAATATTCATATTTTCCCTTCGCCATCCAGCTCACCGCCTCTCATTTTTATACACAACAAAAGCACCCCGGAGGGTGCCTATAAATTCTTATTCAAACCATTTTTTCTCTAATCTCGCATAATTCTTTTCTCCCACCAAGAATGCTAATAACTCCTTATGGTTATAAAAGCTTTCATTGATGGACTGTGACATATTTTCGACCATAAATTCCTTTGCTTTATTACAAAAAGTACAAAAAGTATTTATACATGAATCTATAGTCTTTTGATCCATTTCATCTGCGTGTACAAGCTCTTCATAATACAAATATAAATTAAGCTTTGCTTTTGCATTACTGTGAATTACATTGCAACATTTTCCGTACTCACCCTCTATATAGTTAATAAAATCAGTTCCCATGTTCCCATATTCATTACGTAAATCCTTGAACATGTTACGTACGCCATTATCATTAAAATCACCATATCTTAATAGAACTCGTACAAAATTTTCTATTAACGATCTATATGTCATATAATACAGCCGTTGAGATCTTATTCCAAGTGAATGAATCAAATTTAATGCATCCGAAATTAGGCATTCTGAATAATGAGTATATCCGACCTCATTCTGCATGAAAATTCGCTTAAAAAATATTAATCCCTTAGAAATAGATCTGATTTGAATTTCTGGCACACCAGCTACGTCTTCTTTTGTAAGCTCAATAAAGGAATTAATATCTTCTTTGCATACTTCAATATCTCTATATCTCTCAAGCATATTATAACCCCTTCAGCCATTTTTTTAATTTTTCATTTTCATTTTCTTTTTTTACTTTCTTTGTCGTTTTCTCAGATTCCTTGGTTTCTTCTTCATTTTGGAATGAATCTAAATATTCCAATATTTTTTTTCTGTATTGCTTTATTTGGGCTTCATCCTCTATGTTTACTAAAACACGATTTACTCTTGCGGACATTAATGTGCGAGATTTTATGACATATGCCGGAAATGTTAATTCTAAAGTCTTATTTACAAATTCTTCTACTTCAGAATTTTTCTTCAGTATGTCTTTGGAAATAATGAGCATTCCCACAATACCCATTAATTCTATTACACTTATTTCATTCTTTTTTAAATATAATCTTATTTTTTTTTCATCTAATTTCATGCCTTATCTATCCTCTCCAGAAATTCTTTACATATAGCACTAATATCTTCTCTTGATTTTTTGTATTTCGAAGCTATATTTCCCTGAAGACCGACCAACAGATCGTTTACATTTGATGTCATATTTTCAAACAGTCCAATTTCTCTTACAATTTCTGTACTTTCAAAAGTAGACTTCAACTGCAACGTTTTATGAGTAAGATCTTTTACCATTGTATACACAATTCCCAATGGTTTTATTCCAATATTCTCATTATCATCAAGTCTATCGATAACCTGCTTTAATAATTTAATGCCTAAAATAGAATATCGATCAATTCGAATAGGCACTAAATAAAAATCGGATGCGATTAATGCTGCATCTGTATATACCGAAATCGTCGGAGGGCAATCAATAAATATAAAATCATATTTGTCCTTTAAGCTATTCTTTTGAATGAATTTTTTTACCTTTTTAGCTTTAGAACCATCTTTATCAGTTTCAACCAAAATAAGATTAATTGTTCCTGGCAATAAATCCATATTCTCATTAAGGTGTACTAATACCTCATCTGGCCCCGGTAAATCTAAACGTTTTGCAATAGTTTGTTGCGTTTCAAATAGACGCATTACTGTCCTTTGATTTGTCCCATCCGAATAATTCGTTATGTATTCATCTTCCAGATCAAATTCATTAACAAGAGTTTGCGTTGTATTAAACTGCGGATCCAAATCTATAAACAAAATTTTTTTATTACAATAATTAGCTAAATATTCACCAATTCCAATGCATAATGTAGTTTTCCCAACACCACCCTTCATATTAATAAAGGATACAACTTTACCATTCATTACGTGATACCCCTTTCTTCCGTACACTTTTTTATATCATACTACAAAACGCCCGGTATTTCTACAGGGCGTTTTAAAAAAGGGTATATAATTTAGAGTATCTCCAGCCAAGTAGAGTTGGAACATCACGAGTCGAACGTGAACCCGGGGCGCGACCCCTGTCCATCAGCCGGATGGTATTCCAGTTGGTGCAGGGTACCAATCTGCACCGTGCATCATTCGGACTTTTTCCACGGGCTGATGCCGCCCAATCAGCGGCCAGGCTGTAACACCTGACCGCCGATCAAAATACATCTAAGGAGTTTTGCAAGAAAGTGTAGGAAATGTTGATCCCTTATCCATTCTCTGGCTCTTACACTATAGCATAGGTGCAATAGGACATTCTAGGACATTTTATATTTTGAAATTTTGCAATGCCCGTCCATGGATTCTTGTCACGTTTCGAACATCATAGCCCAGCCTATCAGCAATTTCTTTCCATTTTATCCAATTTATGTAATACATTCGCAGAACTGTTTTTTCCGTTTCATCCTGCATTGCCTCAATCCTCTGCGTAATCTCTCGCCGGATTCTGATCCGCTGCTCCATCTGATCTTTCAGCTCTGTCAGCAGCTCATCAAGCTGTGCGGCATACTCTGAAAGATCCATGCAACTGCTCCCATGCGGCATCCCGTCTTGGATCAGCGCCGGAAACATTTTATTCATCCGCAGATCATCGATTTCTTCCTGAATTTCTTTTTCTGCCAATTCTGCCGCATGGTATCTTTTTAAATATGCTTTTTTTCTGTCATTCTCTTCTTTGTACTGCTCCATCGGTTCCACCTCCCTGTGTATTTTCATATTAGCTGTCATTTACTTTTTCACAAGATCATAGTATTTTGAATCATCAGCATTGCCAGAATAAAATCCAGCATTCCTAAGATCTGATCTTCTTTTGACGGGATGTACGTCTTATTTCCGTCACGATCTTCAATCGTCACTGTTCTTTTTAAACCCAAATACACTTCTACTACTGCAAAAATTATCATGAGCGTTTTTGCAATTGCTCGCATCTTACTCCTCCCACTTCAGCGGCTGACCGCAATCCGGACAAAAGTCATTTTCTGAGTCAATTGTAAAATTTCCACATCTTGGGCATTCATCTCTATATCCCGAAAAAACCTCCCATTTTACTTTCTTTGGTTTCTGTGGTGTGAGCCTTTGAACTGCTTCTTCCACCTCTCCCGGATCCAGCCCAGTCTCTTCGTAATCTTTCAATTTTGCAAGGGCTCCATAGATTTTTTGACTCATATCCTTGGTAATCACATGACCTTCCTGCAGCTGCTCCCAGCTTACACCTTTTAAATTCCAGAATCCTGTTTCTGTCTTCTCGGTCAATCTCACTTCTGGTCCAACCTCTATTGCATAATCAAAGAGCCAGCGAAACGCTTTCAGGATCATATCCTTGGTAATCCCATTGTGCGTTGGCATATCCAACACAATCAAAATCGACCGCAGCTTTTCATCTTCACTGTAGTTATCGCTTGTGATCTGTTTAAAAATAGCATTCTCCTTTCCAATGCTTATTTCATACTTTCTCATTTTCTCGCTCCTTCTTTATCACTAAATCAGGACAATCACAACAATTCTGACCGTTTTCCTCGCAGCGCTCCTGTTCATGTTCCGTTACGTCTTCTAAGTTTCTATCCCACCATCTGCAATAGCCGCTCATTGCTTTCTCCCCTTTCCATGCTTATGATTCCATTCTGTAATATACCGCTCCTGCTCCTCGTCTTCTTCTGGATCTGATGGCCGCGGCGGTCTGTTCAATAACCAAGCGATCGCGCCAACCATAGCTGCGCAGGCAAGTAATATTTCAATAATTGCTCTCATACCCTATCCTTTCCGTAAGATCTCAAGTCTTACTCTATCCCATTCATCCAGCAGTGCCGGAGGATAACCTTCTTTTCCCTTTTCAACCTTTCTTTTCAGCCTGCAGATTCCATTTTCTTTTGCGACCCTACCAACCGTAGTCTCCGATACCCCTGTTCTGTTCATGACCGTTTTATATGTTTCGCCTCTCTGTAGCATCTCCAGAATCATCTTCTCCATTGCTTCCGGTATTTTTCTCATTTTTCATTCCTCACAAATAGTTTCGGCCGAAGATTTCCCGGAAACTTAATTCCGGGAAATTCTCTTCAAATGCTTTCTGCCCTTCCGCCTGCAGATATCGGTTTGCTTCTCCTGCCGGATCCTGATGCACGGCTCTGACTGATGTCCGGTGGCATTCCGGGCAGATATAGACTTTCAGGCCATATTCCTCCGACAGGTGCCGATTCGGGCCGCCAAAGATGTGGTGTTCCTCCAGTACCGGCTTCCAGTTATAATCCCCCCTCTGGTGCAGAGATAGCAGATCCGGCTCTCCCTGCTCTGCAGTAAGCTCTCTCTGTGCTTCTTTCTCTTCTTTTTCGTCTGCGGTTTTGGAAATAACATTTTCTTCTCTCCTCTCGTCGCTTACATAAATGGAATATCTTCATCAATGCCGTCCGGGATGCTCATAAACCCGTCCGCATCTGCCTGCGGTGCTGCGCTCTGCTCCCGCGGACGATCTGCATTCTTGCTTTCCGCAAACTCCTGCTCCTCCACAACCACGTCTGTCGTGTAGATCTTCCTGCCTTCACGATTCGTATAACTTCCGGTCTGGATCCGGCCCGTGATGGCGATCTTCGTTCCCTGACGCAGATATTTCTCTGCAAATTCTGCCTGGCGGCCGAAAACAACGCATCCGATAAAGTCTGCAGTTGCGGAATCGCCCTCTCTGCGAAATCTACGGTCAACAGCCAGTGTGTAACGTGCTACCGCCGTAGAGTTCTCTCCTGAAGAGTACCTGACATCTGGATCTCTGGTTAATCTTCCCATCAATATAACTTTATTCATCGCTTTTTCTCCTCTTTACTATTCTTGTATCACGGATTCGAAATGCTCTCTGTTCTCTCACTTCCGCATCTGATTCCAAAATTTCTTCATCTATGAGTTCCTTAATATGTTTTTTCGCTGTTGATACCGATATGCTCAGTGCATCCGCAATCTCTTTATAGCTTGGTGCATATACATGCTCCATGATATACTTCGCAACATAACGGTATACTTCTTCCCGGATCGCTGCTCCCTCTTTTCCTCTATGCATTCGCACTTCCTTGTCCCTGCTCAAATTCATATCCCCTTTCATCAACCAGCTTCTGCATCCACTGATACAGTTTCTTTTGATCCTCCAAAACATCCGCCGGAAGATATTTCGAAATATACACCGACAGTCCCCAGGCAGTGAGCGTATCAAAATAATCTTTTCTCGGCATTGCCTTTCCTACTACTTCAATACTCTCTGTACCCGGATAGTCTGCTGGAAGATTCATCTGCCCTGGCAGCTGCTCCTCGTGGACATTTTCCGGCTCGTTTTGTATGCTCGGCGTCTCGTTTGGTCTGTTTTCCGTTTCAATTTGTGTATCTTCCGTTTCGTTTTGTACGCCTTCCGGCTCACTGGATACTTTTTCTTCTACTTTCTGCGAATCTTTTAATTGTACTGTCCCATATTTCTCTTCTTCCGTACTTTGGGACACTTCTCTTTCCGATTCTTTTGGATCCTCTGAAATCGTCTCCTCCTCTGTATTTACAATGGTTTCCGGCATTTCAAATTGCGCCGGCGCAATTGGCGTTGTCTCAGTTTTCTCCTCTAACTGCACTTTGGGATGAACATCTTCCGGCGACTGCTCCTCCGCTTCCATTTCACCCTCGTCAGAATCATTTTTCTGATAGAGTGTCTGATCTTCTAATGTTTCCCTTGATTCATGTTCTTCTCTGGTTGTCTCCTGCTCCACCGCCATCTCTTCATGCTTTTTCTCAAAGATTTTCTTCGAAATTTCAAAGAACTCATCCCAGCTCATCGGCCGCGGGGTCTGACCAAACTGCTTGATCTGAAGATTCTGCTCATACATTGCTGCGAAGTACAGACCCATACGAAAAGTTTTGGTTCCGGACGGATTAACAATCTCTGCCATTTTTTCAACATTCCATTCCGCGTATGCTGCGCTCTGCTCCAGCTCTTTCGCCGTCTCTGGATTTGTTTCAAAGAACTTCTGCACCAGTTTTTCAAGCGAGTCCGCCTGCTCCGCATCTGGCTCCGACTTGTTAAACCGTTTCAGCTCCCGAATGTCCTCTCGGGATGTTTCAGGACGGATCATCTGCCGATCACTTTCCGGCAGCTTCAGCATCTCTTCCAGCTGGCTTCTTCCCATATCGGCGTATTCCGGCCGGAGATGTTCAGAGTAGCCATCAACGGAATACTCTTTGTTGATGCTCATAAACCGGCTGGTTATAGACGGTCCCAGGCCATACTCGGCCTGAGCAAATTCCGCTATGCTTTTGTATCCGTCCTGTTCATAGAGCTTCTGATCGTCAATCTGTCTCAAAGCGTATCCAATCCGGACAAAGCTCTGTTTCACTCCCAGGAGTTCCTGTTTCAATTTCTGTTTCATCTGTACCCAGTCATCCAGGGTCAACTGCACATATTCCATTTTTTTCCTCCTTACATCCAGATTATTGTTTCCTCATGCTCAAAATCCGACCAACATCTGTATATTCTTCCGCATAAGCAATCAATGGCATATTCTTCCAGTTCGTTTTCTTTTTTCAGCCATTTGCAATGAGTTCTGCAATATTCCTTGACCTTTTCCAGGAGTTCCAGCTCATCGTCTGCTTTTATTTCCTCCATTACTTTCGCTTTCCATACTTCCGGCCGGAAAATACCTGCCCGCGTTTCGTATCGTTCAGTATATTTCAGCACCGGTTTCCTGTTTCCTTTTCTGGTCACTTCATACTGTCCAGTTGGCTCTGCACTGCCGATTATGATAATGATTCTATAATCTTCCACCATGCTGACTCCTTATGCTATATTTGCTCCTGGCACCGTGATCCGCGCCTGATGTCTGCGTTTCACGCTCTGTTCGAATTTTTCCAGTACCTTGCTGATAGTCGTTTTGTTTGGCTGACGGTCAAATTCTGAATAATATTGCAGGATACGATCATCTTTCATGCTGATCTCCACGGTATAATATGCCTTTTCCAAATTCTCTTTTTTTCGAAGAAATAGAATCCAGCTTTCTCCTGCTGCCATTTTTTTCATGTAGTAGTCATCCCTACCCACACAATGGTGGAGTGTCCGACCCTCGATTATCAGCTCCTCACACGTTCCGGCCGGAATAATCATGTATTTATCGTTCTCCCAGAAATATCTTTTTGCCTCTGCCAATCGTTCTTTGATCTGCCGATCCAGTTTTATGTACCTTTTCAACCGTTTTTCGTCAGCTCGTTCGTTTCCAAGCTCAACCATGTAGTCATGCCTTGCTTTCAAATCTTTTGGCAATCTAACAATGTCGTCCTCTGTGTTATATCCCTCTTCTTTCGCCATTCTGAGATAATCTCTCCATGTTGTAACCAACTTTTTCGGAGGAATTGTTTGCTTTTGCATATAATTGACCATTCTGGTCACACTTTTCAACTCTCTAAGTATATCCTCGCACTCACCAACCCTCAGATTCTTTTTTGTCAGGTACTCCAGTGCTTCCTGCGGGATTTTTACCTCCTCCAGTTCTTCGTATTGTAGCCAGTTCAATGTGCACAGCCCTCCGTCCAGCTGCTTCATTCTGTTGACTCTATTTCCGTCTAACTGCAGTGCCCCTTGCAGGCTTTGCGCATATGTACATATTTCATTCGGATCTCCCCACCAACCGTACCAATCAACAATTTCTGCCGTCAATCTGCTCAGTCCCGCCTTGGCCAGGTATTCCAGATATGGCCTTTCATGAAATGTTGTTATGAATTTGTTGACATTGAACTTTCTTCCTTTATTGGCCAGCACGTCCATTCCACTCCGTTCCAGTTCTCCTGCTGGTAAAACCTCTTGCAAATTTCCTGGATACAAATATGATGATAAAAATCTTTTATTTTGCGGATTGCTATCCCAGAAATCCTGTTCAAACTCATCTGCCTCCGGTATTGTTCCATACCAAACCTTTCCCCAGCATTTTCCTTTTGGGATAATTGCTCTTATCTGTTCAAACATCTGTATTTCTTTTTTTCCTGCTGTCCATTTACATACCGCTTTGAATTGACGCTCCACCCACTGTCTACCGTATTTCTGTAAAATAACAACCGGAGCTGTTCTCGTCTTTTCATACTGTCTGCTGTTTGCCGTTACTGACTGGCCGCACTTTGGACAGGTTGTCTTTTCTCCGTGTTTCCATCCTTTCTTTTTCCAGCTACTACATCCGCAACCTGTACAGGTGTACATTGTTCTTTTCCCTGTTTTTTTGATGAAGAGTATGTGCCCCGGAAATATTTCCTGCTCCAGCCATCTCTCTGCCTCTTCCGGTACACACGGTATATCTGCCATTTGTTGATTTATTCTGTCTATTTTTCGTTCTATTGCTTTCTGCTTCTTTCTGCAGCTTAGACTTCCCTCATAGCTGTCTATGCTCCATGTTTCCAGGAAATCCTCTGCTCTTTCTTCATCCTCATTTGAGGCCCACACCATATCTGTCGAACAATAGTAATAATCATTTTTCAGTGGCTCTAATCCCTCGCATACCCTAACTACATTTTTCAGTCTGCATGTGTACCATTTTCCATCTACATAGGCACTGTGATTTTCCTTGTCCGCAAAGTACCGACCTTTTAGGTTTCCTCTAAAAAACAGGCTTATCTCAACAGCACGTTCTCCGTCAATATCTAAGATCTGGCTTGCTGCTACCACTTTATCTTCACTGGTCTTTTCTGGAGCATTGCATGGTTCGCATCTCAAAAATTTTGTTCTTTTCATTTTTTCATATCTCCCATGTAGTAGTCCATGATGATCTGCTTTGCCCTGGCCATACCCGGAATACCCAGGGTGACCTTTCCTGCAGATATGCCAGCTGCCTTGATAATATCCTTGTCCACGGTTTGCTGATTTTTGAATGACCACATCAGTAGCGCTGCTATGCACCCTTTTAGGGATTTCCCCTTCTTTCGGACGCTGTACGCCAGCAATTCATTTTCCATGCACTGACTCCTCAGATATTCTGTCCAATCTTCCATGATTTCTTTTGGCTTCATCTTCGCGGCTTCTACCTCGATCTTGCCAATCGCTGCTGTCGTTGCATCGCACAGTGCCGGAAGGTCGCCGCTGCAGAACATCTCCACGAAATCCGCCGGGATTCCATTCTCCGCAGCCATTGCCTCCAAGCTTCCAATATCTCCTTCATTGAACAAATTCTCCGCCAGTTCATTGATTTCCTGGAAGGAATTCATTTCCCCAAATCTCTCAAACATCCTATTTCCCTCTTTCCATTTTCTCCATCTCGCTCTGCAGCCAGGCACTGTACGTGTGCCGCCCCGGAGCGATCGTGATTGTATGTATTTTGATTAAATTTGCCAGCTGCTCCCAGTCTTCCCGGTATTTGATCGGCTCCCCTTTTGCATTGGTGAATCCATTCTGCTCCCACGCCGGGAGCTGATGTAGCAGCATCTGCATAACCCACTCATCCGCTGCATGAATCGTGATCCGGCTCGGCTTTTGATATCGGCGAAGCGCTTTGATCAGAACCTGCAGCGTAATTCCATGCATTGTGCCAGTCGTCTCACCCAGTTGGTATACTGTTCTCCCTCCCGGAGCTTCCAGCACATAACCCCACTTACGTTTTTTTTCCTGTGGTGCGTTTATGCTTGTCTCGACGTAAACGTCGGTCGCCATCATAGTCTGTTCGCCTCCTCTCCAGACGGATCATCGTATACTGTCTGTATTTGTATCCGGTTACCGGATTATATCCCTCATAAATCTTTGCTATGTAATACCCTTTGCGGGGCTTTGCCTCCTCCTGCCAGCGAACAAGTTTCTGAATTTTCGGCTCCGGCAGCGGCATATTCCTTGATGTGTTATAGCTCGTTTCTTTTAACCGCGGCTTCGCAGCGTCCCCGTTCGATTTATGTTCGGTCCGGTGTTCGCTCTTGGTCAGATAGCTGGCGATCTGGTAAAAATCTTCGCTGTAAAACTGACTGTTTTTGATTTCACACGACCAGACACCGCCTTTTCCCCATACTTGCTGTAAAATACTGGCTGTATCCCCAACCTCGTTAAGAACAATGTGGATATGCCAGGCTCCCTTTGTTCCCCGCTCAATATTCCGGATCCAGAACAATTCATATCCCCGTTTTTGATATTCCTTCCGCACTTTTCGGATTGTCTTTTGAAAATCTTTCAATGCCTCTTTCATATTGGGTGGCCTCTTGTCCTGCCGGTATGTCAGCGTTGCAAGACAGTCGCCCTCATGGAAGTACGTCATCATCCGCAGCTGGCATCTCCGGATCTTCTCTCTCTCGTTTGCCTGCCGCATCTGCTCCTCTGTCGGCTTTTTCTTTTTCTCCCGCCGCTGTCCCGGCGCTCCATATCGGCCATCGTGGAACTCTCTTATCTCGAGGATGTCTCCCCCACGAAGCCTGTATTCTTCCCGCTTTGTTCCCATCTGTCTGTCCTATCTTTAATATCTTTATCGAGTCCGAAAAGGGCAGAAGCAAGCCCTTTCAAATCCCAATTTTTTTGTTAAAAATACAGGCGGGTTTCCCCGCCCCGTTTGACATTTCGACAGCCGGGTGGTACACTAATCTTGTGAGGATATGTATGCCATCCGGCTACGGGCTCCTGCTTTTTGGCAGGAGCTATTTTTTATGTTTTTCTTCGTCCTGGTCCTCATACCGGCCCAGCTTGTTGACCAGGTCGCCATACGCAAAAACAGAATCCATCTGACTCTCAAGCCGAAATGTTCCTGCGCGTTCCATCCAGATCCGGTATGTTCCATCTGGATTCTTTACCGTCAATCTCTCTCTTTTCATTCTACGTTTCCTTATCCTTTCAGTGATCCGTTCCGGATCCACGCCGCAAACACTGCGTCCCGGCGCTCAGATTCCCATTTTTCCTGCTCCTTCTGGCATTCTGCTATGTAAATTCCAATTTCTTTGACCGCAAAACCAAAGACAACAATGCCAGCTCCCAGAGCCGCCCGGCTCCATATACTCTGATCCACACCATATGCATAGATTACTACTCCAGCAATACCCAGAGCCACAGCTACTCTATCCAACTTTCTTTTCATCTTCTTCTCCGTCACCATTCTGCAGCATAACCCTTTTCACTGCATCTTTTCCAAGCTGCTTTAAACAGGCCTCAGTGAACCTTTTCTCGTAGCCTGGTGTGAATACAACTTCGACTTGAATTTCTCTCTTCGGCTTCATAACCAGTTTACCTCCTTAATTTATAGAGCAGCTTTTGACTCTGACCTGCCATCATCAGACACAAGGCAGTCACCCCTTGCATGACGGCCATTGCTGGCCGTTTCGGCTTATTCATAAAAACTTGCTACTAACTAAAAACTGAAACATTGATTTTTTCACACTCTCCCGCCTGCTCCGGCTTGTACATCCGCTGTAAAGGCCATCCTTCCGGACCTGGGAGAGTAACCAGAACTTTCTCTTTCACCTCTTTTCCATTGATTCTTAAAGTCTCTTTATCAATGTCTATTTCCAGTGATCGAATTTCTCCCAGATCGCTCTGCTGGTATGAATCTTCTCGATATTCTTCCAGTGTCGCTCTGGCAGACACCAGTTCCGCCAGAGCTTTGATTGGTTCTGATATCTCTTTGTAATCCAGCGTCTCTTCCTCTGCTCTCTTCTGCAACCATTGGCAGACCGCTTTGATTGTTTTGTCTACTTCTTTTTTCATCTGCTTTTTACCACCTCATTTCTTCATTTCTATTGACTTTTTTCAACACTGCTCCTATTCTGTCTATACAAGCACCTCCACGCCCACCAGAAAGGAGAATTTTACCAATGAAAACTATTGATTACACTTTTCTCGCCTCAATAATTACCGCGTTAGCTGCCATTATTGCGCCTACAATTACAGCTCTCATTCATTCTATAAAGGAATATCAAATTGCCAAACTCAACAATACACTCAAAGAACGTCTCAATTTATGCGAACGTTTTTCTGATGCCTATTCTCGATGTCAATATGGAGAATATGGACGCGGCTATGCTTTGAGTTTTTACAAAGAAACCTTGAAATTAATTGCACTTTGCCATCATCGTTCTGTTCGCCGTTCCCTTTTTGTGCTGGCTAATGAAGTTCTTAATCATGAAGTTACCAAAGAGACCGACAAGCTTTACGAAAAATGTATTCTTTTATTGACAAAAGAATTTTAAAAGCTCTGGAAGCCACCAGACTGCAGCCAGAATTTCTCCAATGAGTTGAACGATTTTCCACGCTGGGTTTCTGCAATCCAACACCGCACAGAGAATTATCGACAAAATCAAAAGTGCAACCCCTACCATTCCAAGAATCAACCGTATTTCCATGATCATCCTCCCTTCTCAGCTTTGACATAAGCGAACTCTTCCAGCACAGACTTCGTTCTCTCCAGAACTATTCTTGCTTCTGCGTAAGTTAATTTCTCTTCGGAGAACTTGCTGATTACCGAACCAACAAGTTCTCCGATTCTTTTCCCGTCGAAAATGTCACCATTTTCCATCTTGATACTCATAAACTCTAATTTCTTCATACCGCTTCCTCTTTTAACAGCTTATGTTCTCTCTGTTTCTCACTCATTGCTGCTGCTGTGTTGATTGTTCCTTCCAAATAACCACGTTCACGCTCAGACATATGTGGAAGTTTCTCTGCGAGTTTATCGAGAATTTCTTTTTCTCTTTCTGACATTTCGTCTCACTTCCTTTCTTTGTTGATTACATTTACATTCTAGTATACTAAGTTTCTTTTGTCAACATATTTTTTATTTCATTGTTGATTAAGTTTACTTTTTGTGCTATCATATATTCATTAAGAAAAGGAGGAACAACATTGAACGAACGTTTAAAACAGTTGCGTACTGCACTTGGTTTAAGTCAAGAGGCCTTTGGCGAAACCGTTGGAGTCACCAAGGCTGCTATTAGTCGTATAGAAGGTGGTACTAATTCTCTTTCTGACAGAATGATTTTATCAATAGTCACGCAGCATAATGTAAATGAAGAATGGCTCCGAACGGGGCAAGGAGAAATGTTTATCGAACTGTCTAAAGATGAACAAATCGAAGAATTTATTGGAAAATTGCTTTCTGACGAAGAAGATTCTTTCAAACGTCGTCTAATTTCCGGTTTAGCAGCGTTGGATGAAAATGGATGGACTGTTTTAGAAAAATTTCTTGATTCCATTCAAAAAAAAGGCTGAGTTTCATCTCAGCCTCAGAAGTGCTCTGATATGAACATAAATCAACCTCAATTGTTTTTGAGTTGCATGATCGAGCATTTCAATTATAATTTTTTTGTAATCCATATGTACACCCTCCGATCTGGTTTTATTATATACGAACGTTCGTTCGATTTCAATACTTTTTTTCGAACGTTCTTTTATTAATAATACGAGATCTTCAGGCGAAAATTAGTATTTTTTGACATTTGTCCGGGGACTCGGACACTTATTTGTACGGACTCTCAAATAAGTCTGTAATTCGTACCTTCAAGCCCTTTGCGATAGATTCCATTGTGTCCATTCTTGGCATCCTTCCGCTGTAGATATCTTCCAGAGTGGATTTTGGAATACCAGTCAACACGGCTGCTTGGCGAAGTGTCAAATTTCTTTCGTATATGATGTCTTGAATTAATATTTTCATGTGGATAGTATTGACAGAGTGCAAAAAATTATTCCAGCTATTTTATGGAGCATTGAAAAATGAAATCTTTTTTTAAAGAATTAAAACCTTGTGCCGGCGTTCAGCAAGACGCCATTCAAAAACTCGAATTCTGTGATCCACTTTTATTTTCATTCAGCTCTGAACGCCAAGTCATTCAGATTTTTAATCTTGATCATCAGCTTCTGGGCATTTGTCAACAAGACTTTGTTCCAGTGTTTTTAAATTTATCTGCTCAATGCCTGCAATTCAGTTTTTCTGTTGAAGAAATTAGATACGAGCAAAATGCAGATGGAATTATGGAGCCGAAAATTTTACTTAATGTTGCTGCATATGCTCCAGGAGAAGTAGAATCAGCAGTGGCAGACGTTGCTTGCCGTTTAAACTTAAAAGTGTAATTTTTTAATATTTCACACGTATATATATGGGGTGTTTTACCCTAACTAAATAATTTTCAAAGGAAAAAAAGGAGGAATCATCATGGCAAAGAAAATCAAATGCCCAGGACTGCTCTGTGGAAGCACAGACGTTACACAAATCGGAGAAAAGACAAGAACAAGTGTCAATCTAAATCCATTACATCCATTTACACTTGTTAATACCAAATCTGCAAAAAAGCAGAAATTTCATTGCAATAAGTGTGGAAGGATTTTCACGGCTAAAATCTAAACACAATTAAAGTCTAAAATAAAAAGCCGCCCCGGTGCGCCAACACCAGAGCGGCAATCGATCATCCGGAAAATGGATAATCCATAACATCTACATAATACCATTTTCCGGGACGCCAAACAATCAGAATATTTGTTCTGGTGTTTTTTTGTACTCTTTTTACTATGTATTTACATGATTATGATACGGAGGTATGGAATTATGAGATTTTTTAACTACGGACGTAAATCTGTTTACTCTGACAAATCAGATTCTATTGACAACCAGTTCCGGATGTCCCGGGAATACTGCGAACAAAAATTTTCAGGCAAGATAGAATCCTGGCAAGAATTTTCTGATGAAGATTTCACCGGCGCCAATACATCACGCCCCGATCTGCAACGTATGTTGAGCTATATCGAAGAAGGATTCTGCGATGTTTTAGTTGTGTACCAGTTGGACCGTCTTTCCAGAAATGTTCGTGATTTTTCAAATATTTACGCAATGTTGGAAGAACATAATGTCATGTTCATTTCAATCAAAGAAAATATCGACACAACGACGCCGATCGGCCGCGCTATGATGTATGTTACTGTTGTCTTTGCTCAGATGGAGCGTGAAACAACCGCCACCAGAGTTGCTGATAACATGCGAGGTCTGGCCAAAAAAGGATATTGGATGGGCGGGCAGGCACCACTAGGCTATTCCATAAAACATATCGTTATCGGCGATAAAAAACATTCTGCTCTTGAATTAGATCCAGATGGCGTAAGTTACGTAACGCAGATCTTTGATGATTTTCTTTCTTCTCATGGCAGCCTTAATGCAATGGTAACACGCTTTAGGCATCAAGGTATACGCACTCTTACCGGAAAATTCTTTTCAAAAGCTCATTTACATAACATATTAACCATGCCATATTGCGTTGAAGCAACTCCAGAAGTTTATGACTACTATGCGGCCAAAGGTTGTATTATGGATTCCGCATCTCCTCGTGAAAAATGGGATGGCTCAACCGGCGTTTTAATTTATGGTCGTTTTTCCGACAAAAGCCAAAAACATCTTGTCCAGCCGCCTGAAAACTGGACTATTTGTCTTGGACTTCAAAAACCATTTATTCCAGCAGAAAAATGGCTCGCTGTTCAAGAGCGCTTTAAACAAAATACTTTTTGTAAGGACGCAAAATGGCCCGTTCCGCTTCTAAGAGGAATTCTTCGTTGCAACAAATGCGGAAGTTTAATGCCCGTTTCCAGGCGAAAAAAAGTTGATGGAACCTGCTCTTCGTGGTATTACTGTCGAAAGCGTAAGGATGAAGGTTCAGAGGCTTGTGATATGAATCAAATCAAATGTGATTTAATAGACGAAAAGGTTTTGGAAATTTTTCGAAAGATTGCATTGGATCCAGATAGTATTCATCAATTTGTCAAGACCGAATCTCCTTCCGAGATCCCTAATTTGAGTTTTATTTCTTCTCGTATATCATCTGTCGAGTCCAAAATCGGGAAATTGGCTGCATCTTTAGCATTGGCCGAAAACTCTACTGCGTCGAAATATATCATAGAAGAAATAGAACGCTTAGATGCCGAATTGGCTGCATTAAAGCGGGAAGCTTCACACGCCGAAATGAAAATTCATCAGGCCGCGGCAAAAGAACGCAATTCGCAAGCTACAGCAATCGAAATTGCAAAATTCATCAATAATTTAGATGGATTTAGCGCCAAAGAGAAAAATGAAATCGCTCGATCTGTGATCCGTGATTGTAGATGGGATGGTGAAAAGCTTTTTCTTACGCTTTAAAGCTCATCTTTTTGTCAATAGTGGATCCGTCGTTTTGCCAGCTGCAAGCACTTCATTGTAGAGATATGTATATACCATCGAATTGTTCTGTTTTTTCTTGTACATCAGCACCCATTTTTTCGAAAGCTGATTCATCGAAAACAGTTCCGTATCGCCGGCTGCTCCGCCGTTTAAACGGTTTCCGGATGTATCTGCAACGATCACTTTTGCGATTGGTATGGAAACATCCATATAGACGTAAGAATCATTTTTACCTTTATTTTTGATACGCGGGTCCTTCGGAATCACCTGGGTCGGCACAATATGATTGGTCTTTCCGTCCGGATCCGGTGCGTACGATGGTTCATTTCCTTCGATATCTACTTTTCCCACAACAAACTGGTTCGTCACAGAATCCTTATCCGTCAGATACGCCAGTGTTCCGCCCGCTGCCAGGACTCCTGTCAGAAGCAGTGATGCTGCCCAGAATACGATTTTCCGCTGTTTTTTCATAGATCAATTCCTCCTGTTTTCCTAAATAATTTTGCTAATTCTTTTTATAACTTGTTTTCCTGCATGATTTTTCTACCGTGCCAAAGCTGCCGGATTGTAAAAAGCATCACCGCTCCCACGGCCAGAAAAAAGAGTGTTCCTCTCTGCCGGAGCCAGACGATACCAAAGCCAAGCCAGGGAAGAGCTACGATCACATTCCCGATCACCTGTTTTTCCAAAACGATGCCTGCATCTTCCTCCGCGTTGGCATCCCCCTTAGTACAGTATCCTTCCTCGCTCTTTTCCACGATCCGGTGTGTCACCACCATATTTCCTCTCCGGTAGGTAATCACATCCCCCGGATTCCATTCCTTCTTCCGTCCATCCACAACCACAACAGATCCCGTCGGGATCTCCGGTTCCATGGAACCGGACAGTACGACATAGGCGCAGAAATACTGCATCAGATACCATCCCGCCGCCAGAAAAAGGAAGGAAAGAAAGCCCTGCAGCCCCAGTTTTCCTTTTGCTTTCATTTGCTCCCTTCCGTCGATGCGGATATCCAGACTGTCATTTTTGCACGCAAAAAACAGAGGATAGCATTTACCCTCTGTCTCAGAATATCCCTGTTTCATTTTCTCTAAAGTTCTTGTAAAAGTGATTTAAACTTACCACAGTCCGGGCGAAAGCGCAAGCATTGTCTGCCCGTTTAATTCTAAATTTTTTCTAAAGCCTGAAACGCAGAAAATTTTCAGAACTTTTCCCGGATCTTTTTTTCTCCAAACGCAAGCCGCTTTTCCAGCTCCTGCCCATTTTCTGCCCCAAGGATTTTTCGCATTACACTCTCTTCTTCCCGGATTCCTTTTCCGTGAAGTACGCCGTATGCGCCGGCATCACTTCCCGCCGCAAGCACAACGTCCTTTTCAAATGCGAGCTGCAGACCTTTTTTCTGCGTCTCAAAAATCCACGCCAGCGTTTCAGCCGGATATCTGCCGTTCTCCAGAAGATTCGAAACCGTCACAATTGTCGGCACCCAGATTGTTGCATGCTCTGCCATACAGCAGATGCTCTCTTCATTCTGAAAGTTCCCGTGTTCAACCGAGTCCACGCCTGCCTCTGCCGCATCCATCACAGCCTGTGCGCCGTTCACATGCGCCATCACAGAAAGCCCCGCATCATGTGCCGCAGCCGTCATTGCAAAAACCTCCTCCCTGGAAAGCGGCTCACTGGTCACATGCCCCTTTGTCGCGAAATCCAGGATTCCCGTCGTCATGATCTTGATAAAATCTCCGCCCGCACGGCGTACTTCACGCACAAGCGCACAATACTCTTTCCAGTCTGAAAATGCGCGTCCGACAATTTTTCCATAACGGCCCGCCCTGTGAATCGCAAAAACCGGTGTGCGGTATGTGATCCCGTACTCCGGCGCAAGGCTCCGTGCAAGAACACCCGCCCCGTACGGATCCCCGCCGTCACGCACATAGGAAATCCCTGCCTTCTGATACGCCGCCAGATGTTCCCGGATCAGATCCTCCCGCGGGCCGTTTTCATGCGCTGCCGCCGCCTTTTTGTAATCCACACCGTCCATAAAAATATGGGCATGGCATTCTGCTGTCACCATTTTTGTTTACCGCCTTATCTCCGATTCCACCACAGCTTCTCTACGGCCCATTTTCCAGTTCTGCTCCGAGAGATACAGATGATATCCACAGCCGTTTTCTACTCGCCAGTCATAGTAACTCTTCTGTGGCACGCCGTACTGCTCAAGGATACTCATGATCGTGCCTCCGTGTACCACCATCGCCACGTTGCGGTAATGGCGGCGGATACACGTATCCACCATCTTGTCAAAGCCGGCGATGCAGCGGTCCTTGAACTGCTGCGGGCTCTCACCGCCCGGAAAGGCAAGCGTCGCCATGGAATCAATCCACTCCTGGTATTTCGGATTATCTTTTAATTCCTGATAATTTTTGTTCTCAAACTCACCAAAATTGCACTCTGCAAATTCCGGGATTTTGACCTGTTTGGCGTACGGATACAGAATGTCTGCCGTTTCCAGACACCGTTTCAGCGGGCTGACGAACAGAAGCTCAACAGTATCCATCGTCCGCTGTTCCAGCTCTTTTTTCCCTTCCTCACACAGTGGTTCATCCGTCACGCCGATATACCGTCCTAATGTATTGCCATAGGTTTTTCCATGGCGGATCATTGCAATTTTAATCATGTTTTTCCTCACCTTTCAGCAGGATTCCGATTCCGCACACCACACGGGTTACCGAATCAGCCTTTGCTGCCAGCTCCGTACAGATGCGCCCCGTCTTTTCCCGCCATTTCCGGTCGAAGGGTTCGATCGGAACCACTCCGTAACCGAGTTCATTCGTAACAATGCAGATTTCCGGATTTTTCTGCAGCAGTTCTTCCAGTTCCGCTTCCGGTGCAGTCCCGGTCTCCTCTTCCAGAAGGAGCCATCTGCGGACCAGTTCCTGAAAATCATATACGCCGGAACATGCCGACAGCTCCTCTTTCGAAACTGCTGCCCCATCGGCCCATCCTGTTTCTTTTCCGGTCATCTTTTTTGCAAAGTCAAGCTTTCCCTGAAAAGCCCCTCCAATTACTAATTTCATTTCCAGTTCTCCATTCCAAGAGAAAGTACCACAAGAGACAGGAGCTGTGCCAGCTCACAGAGCGAAAGGAAATAGCCTGCGAGATCTCCTGTAATTCCTCCAAAATACTTACTGCTTTTCCATTTATAATAACAGAATACCAGTGCCGATACAACCAGTACATCCAGTGCCGCCCAGACGCAGAATGAAGCTGAGAGCGCCGTCACGGCAAAAATCGTCACAACAAGCACCGCCGCCGTTCTTTTTTTCTCTGCGCTCATGCCAAACGCTGCCGCTGTTCCTTTCGGATTGGCATTTGGAAAAAACGCGATCGAAAGACCGCTGAACGATCTCGAAACTGCGAAGCCAAATGCATACGCCGGAAAAATCTTCCAGACAAGTTCTCCGGCTGCGCCCGCGTACAGTACAAAATACAGACATCCCATAATAATCGCAAATGCTCCGGCGTGCGGGTCTTTTAAGATTTCCAGTCGGCGCTGTTTTTCTCTCCAGGAACTTAACGCATCCATCGTATCCAGATAGCCGTCGAGGTGAATGCCGCCCGTCACCAGAACCGGAACTGCCGTCAGCACTGCAGCCCGCAGCATGCTTCCCGCGCCAATCTGCTGCAGCAGCCAGAAAAGCACCGCCGAAACTGCACCGGCAGCCAGTCCGACCCACGGAAAGAAACACAACGCATATTTCATGTTCTCTTTTTCCCAGTCTGCCGGCGGCATCGGGATTTTCGAGTACATGGCAAACGCCACTTTAAAGTTATTCCATATCGTTTTCATCTTATTCTCTTTTTATTCTGACGGGAATCCCATACACAACCTCGGTCACACAGTCCGCCATCTCTGCCAGACGTACATTAATGTTTCCCAGGATCCGCTGGTATTCCATCGTCTCCTCCTCATATCGGTATCCGTCCGAAAAAATTTCATTCGTCACCAGAACCAGATTCCGCGCCTGATGGGCCAGACGGGAAACGCCCGCAAGAATTTCCTCCTCCGCCCGCGCTTTTCCCGCCCCGGATGGATCAAATATTTCATTTGCCGTGAGATTCGACATACATTCGAGCAGCACATCGCTTCCCGGTTCCAGCTCCACTTCTTTTAAATTCGTATAACACTCAATCGTCGAAAACTTCTTTGCCACGCGCATCTTCCGGTGGCGTGCAATACGCGCCTGCCCTTCCGCACCGAACGGCTGCATCGTTGCGATATAAACCCTCCGTGTTCCGCCAAAATCCAGAATACACTGCTCCGCATACGCCGATTTTCCGCTGCCGCTGCCGCCTGTAACCAGATGTATCATCGTTTCACCTGCCTTTTTTAAGTCAGAGGCACATACGTTTCGATCTGTGCCTCGTCAAATGTCGCCATGCCGCGGTATACGGCATTTGCCTGATCCAGAATTGGGAAAAGCATAATGGCGCCCGTTCCCTCGCCCAGACACATATCGCAGTGCAGGAAGGCTTCTTTTCCAAGCTCTGCAAGCAGCAGATGCGCCGCCGGCTCCTTCGATACGTGCGAAGCGATCATATAGTCCTTTGCAAACGGTGCAATCCGTGCAGCAAGAAGCGCTGCCACACAGGAAATAAAGCCGTCCATCACAACCGGAACGCCATGTGCAGCCCCTGCAAGAAAGACACCCGCCATGCCGGCAATGTCAAAACCGCCGACCTTTGCCAGCACATCGATGGGATCGGACGGATCCGGCTGATTGATGGCAATTGCTTTTTCAATCGCTGCAATTTTCCGCGCAAGACCTTCACTCGAAAGCCCGGCGCCCCGTCCCGTCAGTTCCGGAACCGGCTGATTCAGGAAAACGGCTGCCATTGCACTGCTCGTCGTCGTATTTCCAATGCCCATCTCACCGGTTGCCATCAGCTGATAGCCCGCCGCAATTCTTTCTTCCGCCACGGCGATTCCTGTTTCAAGCGCACGAACGGCCTCTTCCCTTGTCATCGCCGGACCTTTTGCCATATTTTTTGTTCCATACGCAACTTTATACCGCGGAACCTTCGTATCGCGCGCCATTCCGATATCAATCGGAAACAGATCCGCATGCGCACCGCGGCAGAGAATGGCTGCTGTCGCCTTCTCCTGCAGAAAATTTTCCGCAACTGTCGCTGTCACTTCCTGACCGCTCTGCGTCACGTTTTCTTCCACAACGCCATTGTCCGCACAGAACGTCAGAAGTGCTCTTTTTTCAATCGAAATCTCCTCTTTTCCGGTGATTCCGGCAATCTGGATGAGCACGTCCTCCAGCTTTCCGAGGCTGTGGAGCGGCTTTGCAATGCCGTCCCAGTGAGCCTTGGCACGATCCATCGCCTCTTTCGAAAGCGGATGGATCTGTTCGATTGTTTCCTGTAATGTCATCTTTTGTTCGCCCCTTCTTTCGATATGACGTCCGATCAGCTCTGTTTTTTCACCCAGTTCACAAAGAAAATATGGGAATCTTCCCGCGCTGTTCCGCTGGAAGTTGTCCATTTATAGGTGTATGTATATGTCACACATTTTTCTTTATCCATATTCAGATTTTTAAATGCTTTCGGAGTCATGAAATATAGATAATCAAAATCATCTCTCGTATCGCCAAAGCCCGGGATCACACGTTTTGTGCCGTTCTTCAGATATGCATCCATGATCGACTGGGATTCATCCACTGCACCGTAGGCTCCATTATTTTTCAGCTGATTGATAATCGAACTGCTCTGCTCCGCAATTCCCGTCAGATAGTTTGTCAGGCTTCCGTTCCGCGCCGGTTCAAACTGCTGCTGTTTATAAATCGCTGTGCGGAGCGAAATATTCTGTGCCGCCATCCGGTTCCGGATGACCATCGCAACTGCCGTCATACCGGTTTTTCTCTGAACACCCGCCTCCGCACTGCAGATAGCCGCAAAGAAATCACGGTCGCTCACAGACGGATCCGTGTAATACTGATGCTCCATCGTATAATATTTTCCGCTTACGCTGTCCTTTGCACGCACATACTGGCTTGAGCCTAGAATGCACGCTCCGTTTTCGTCAAAGCTGTAGTACCAGTTGCTGCTGTTCTTTTTCAGCAGAGCGTAATACGATTTTACCATCTTTCCGTCGCTTCCAAAGTAATACCAGCCCGTCTGCGGATCACCGCTTACCATCCGTTTCTGTGCATTGAGCCACTGGTTCTTTGCCATGCCTCCCCAGTCTTTAAAGTAATAGGAAGCGCCGTTAATAGTCCGCTCTCCCGTCACCATCACGCCGTTGGCATCGGCATAGTAACTGTTGTTTAAATGCGTAAAGAAGGTATTGCGGTACATCGCACCATTTTCCCGGAAGTAATACCACTGGTTCTCTTTCGAAAGCCAGCCCGTCACCATCTTTCCATCCGCATCGGCATAATACGTTTCACCGCCAAGCTGGAAAAAGGTACCACGGTACATGCCGCCCCAGCCCCGGAAATAATAATACGTACCATTGATTTTCTGCCAGCCGGTTACCATCTTTCCATCTGCATTCACACGATATGTATTGTTGTCATATTCAAAAAAGCGGTCAAAATACTGCTCTCCGGTTTCATCAAAATAGTAATATGTACTGCCCTGCTGCAGCCAGCCGACGGTCAGTTTTCCATCTGCAGCCGCATGGCAGACACTCGTTCCGTTTTTGATGAATGCATTCTGATACATGCCGCCCCAGTCCTTGAAATAGTACCAGTCACCGTCGATCTGTTTTTTTCCGACAGCCATCTTTCCGTTCTCATCGGCATAGTAAAGTGCACTTCCTGTCGGTGCTTTGAAAAAGGTGCTGCGGTACATGCCGCCCCAGCTTCGGAAATAATACCAGGTTCCATCCTGCTGCAGCCAGCCGGTCGTCATCTTTCCATCCGTATCAACATGATAAATATTATTTTTATGCGTCAGAAAGGTGTTTTGTGCCATGCCGCCCCAGCTTCGGAAGTAATACCAGATCCCGTCAATCTGTTCGAACCCGGATGCCATTTTTCCATCCGCATCAACATAATACGTATTCTTGTCATACTCAAAAAAACGATTCCGGTACATCGCGCCCTGATCATCAAAATAATAATACACATCATCGATCAGTTTCCAGCCGGTCGCCATTTTTCCGTCCGCATCAGAATAATACGGTACATTTTTCACGGTGTAAAAGGCATCCCGGTAAACACCGCCCCAGCTTTGGAAATAATACCAGGCTCCATCAAGTTTTTTCCAGCCGACCGCCATTTTTCCGTCATTATTCAGGTAGTAACGGTTCTTGTCGTACTCTCTCCAGGCTCCTTTGACAATGGTACCATCCGGATCCTTAAAATACCAGATCCCGTTCTCATTCACCCATGGGTAATAGCTTCCAGCCTGCACGGATACCGCCGTCTCTTCGGGCTTTCCGCTCTGTACTTCTGCCGACGGAAGATCCGAGGCGGCATTTTCCGCTGTCGAATCCGGCGTCTCCGTTTCTGTCATCTCCGGCGTATTTTCGTCTGTGGTTTCCGCCTCCGATGTTTCTTCTGTTTCTTCCTGTGTAACAGCAGAAGCCTCATTTACCAGACTCTGCTCTGTGCCTGCTCCAAATACGTTTGCAGCACTGACAGCGGTTGTCACGCAGGCTGCCGCCAGTACTCCCCTGATTACTTTATTTTTCATTATTTATTCTTCTCTCCCTGCAAAAACAGGCAAAGCCTGCTGTGTGCTCTGCCTGTTTTAAAATTCTGCTCCTGCTTTATCTTATTTCAAAAACGCCCGAACAGTCTCCGGCATCTGATCTACATCACACTCTGTCGTATGAAGCACCGGTGCAGTACGGATTTCTTCGATCGCACGCGGAATCTCGGTATTGGCAAGTGCAGACAGCTTGTCTACCTGCTCCAGTACCGGAAGGGTGTCATACTCCGGTGCAATCGCTGCAAGAACGCTGCTTGTAAATTTATACGGGCTTGCGGTAGATGCGATGACGGTCTTGGTTTCGTCATAGGTTTCCTCGCGGTATTTTCCGTATACAGCCGCTGCAACCGCGGTATGGGTATCAATCACATATCCGGTATCGCTGTACAGTTTTGCAATCGCGTCTGCTGTCTCCTGTTCGGATGCATAATTGCCGTAGAAGTCTGCCAACTCTTTTTTCATCGCATCGGTAATCTCATATTTTCCGTCCTTTGCAAGATCCTGCATCAGCTCGCGGTCTGCTGCTTCGCTGTTTCCGGCGATGCGGTAGATCAGACGCTCCAGATTGCTCGAGATCAGGATATCCATGGACGGTGATGTTGTCAGAATAAAGTCTCTGTTTCTGTCGTAAACGCCGGTGCGGAAGAAGTCAAACAGAACTTTGTTCTCATTGGAAGCGCAGATCAGTTTTGCGATCGGCAGTCCCATCTGTTTTGCATAGAATGCAGCGAGAATATTTCCGAAGTTTCCGGTCGGAACGGTTACATTGATCTTTTCTCCGTCTGCAATCTCTCCGTTTTTCACCAGGTTTGCGTAAGCATATACGTAGTAGACGACCTGCGGAACGAGTCTTCCGATGTTGATCGAGTTTGCAGAGCTGAACTGGAAGCCTTTATCTGCCAGCTCTTTTCCAAGCTCTTTGTCGTTAAACATTTTCTTCACGCCGGTCTGTGCGTCGTCGAAGTTTCCGTGGATGGCAACAACGTGGGTATTTTTGCCCTTCTGTGTTACCATCTGTTTTTCCTGAATCGGGCTTACGCCGTTCTTCGGGTAAAATACAATAATTCTGGTGCCCGGCACATCTGCAAAGCCTGCCATTGCTGCTTTTCCGGTATCTCCCGATGTAGCAGTTAAGATAACGATCTCATTTTTCACGCCGTTTTTCTTTGCGGCGGTCGTCATCAGATGCGGCAGAATGGAAAGTGCCATGTCCTTGAACGCGATCGTTGCGCCGTGGAACAGCTCCAGATAGTAAACACCGTCTGCTTTTGTCAGCGGTGCAATTTCCTTTGTGTCAAATTTTGCATCGTATGCGTTTGCAATACAGTTTTTCAGTTCATCTTCTGTAAAGTCGGTAAGAAAACGGCTCATTACCTCGTATGCCACTTCCTGATAGCTCATAGCCGCAAGTTTTTCCATGGGAACATCCAGTGCTGGAATGGAGGTCGGTACAAATAATCCGCCGTCGTCGGACAGACCCTTTAAGATTGCCTGGGATGCAGTTACGGTTTCTCCATTGCCTCTGGTACTTTTGTATAATACTTCCATGCTCTTTCTCTCCTTCACTTTGACTCCCGGCAGAGCCTCTCTGACTCCCGGCCGGATACGTTTCAGATTAGTTTTACCTGTACGCTTCCTCTTATTATAATGGATGAAGTATGAAAAAACAACAAAAACATACAAAAAATGACTGTGCACAAAAATGCACAGCCATTTTCCACCATTCTGCCAAAATATTTTTTGTCAGAATGTATGATTTAATTTTCGTCGGACTCCTCCGTTTTTGCTTCGCCGTCTTCTAACGCCGGAGCTTCCCTTTCTGTCTCCTCGAGTGCGAGTGCCTCTTCCTCTTTTTCCGCATTCTCTGCGATTTTATCTTCCGCCCAGGTCACAAACGCTGCCGCGTCTCCGATTTCAAAGCGTTTCTTATCGAGAAAGGTGCTTCTGCCTCCGATGGTGATGCGGATAAAGTTGTCAAACTCCGTCACCTTTGTCAGCTCTTCGAGCGGAATATCAGTGCTTCTGCCCTCTTTTTCGTATGTCATTGTGAGCACATGCTCAGTAAAACGAAGGGTACGTTCTCCAAGGAGTCCTCTCTTTTTGCATTTTTTCATCTGTGAACGTGCCATCAGATTCGGCAGAAACGTACACAGAAGTGCCATCAGAATGGAGATTCCAAGATTGAAGAAGTCTCCCGGCATGATAAATCCCCGCGCTGCTGCACCGTAGATCATAAAAGCGATCGCAGCCACAACAGCAATCCCTGTAATGATCCGCAATACCAGACGTACTTTTTTTATCTCGGTGCCGTAAATCTCCACAAACATTCCTTTGGTGTATTCAATTTTGTTTTTAAACAGCATATGCTCTCTCTTTTCTTATCGGTTGTTGATTGCAGTTACCAGCGCGTCGATGGAAGCGCGGATGATATCCGGATCTACGCCTGCGCCCCAGGAAAGGATTCCGTCCGGCTTTTTGATGCCGACGTAGGCAATTGCCTGTGCACTTGAGCTCTGCTCCAGCGCGTGCTCCGTATAGCTGACCAGATCATACTGCAGATTGTACTGCTGTTTCAGCGCGTTGCTGACAGCATTCAGACGGCCGTTTCCTTCTGCATATGCAGTTGCATACTCACCGCCCTCGTAATTGGAGGTAACCTGTGCTTCAATTCTGCCCTCATCGAGCTGTTTAAAGTGAACGCCGTTGATGTTGTACGGTGTCGTTACGTTCTCGAAGGTATCTTTAAAGAGTTCAAAGATCTCATCCGGACGCAGCTCTTTATGCAGATGATCGGAAACGGATTTTGCGGTATAGCTCATAGCCTCGCGCATCTTCGCCGGCAGATTCAGGCCGTATTTCGTCTCCAGAATATAGCCGACACCGCCCTTTCCAGACTGGCTGTTGATGCGGATGACGTCTGCATCGTAGTTTCTTCCGATATCGGTCGGATCGATCGGCAGATACGGAACGGTCCAGGTATCCGGTGCTTTCTCCTCGATCCAGTGCATGCCTTTTGCGATCGCATCCTGATGGGAACCGGAGAAGGCTGCAAATACGAGAGATCCGCAATACGGGCTTCTCGGGTTGATGCTCATACCGGTGAAGGATTCAAATGCATGGCAGAGTTTCGGCATATCGGAGAAGTCAAGCTCCGGATCGACGCCCTGCATGTACATGTTCATGCCGACCGTGATAATATCCACGTTTCCGGTTCTCTCGCCGTTTCCGAACAGCGTTCCCTCGATACGGTCTGCTCCGGCAAGGATACCCATCTCTGCATCGGAAACGCCGCAGCCGCGGTCATTGTGCGGATGAAGGGAAAGAACGACATTATCGCGGTATTTCAGGTTTTTGCTCATGTATTCCACCTGGCTTGCATAAACGTGCGGCATGGAAAGCTCCACGGTGCTCGGCAGGTTGATGATGGCTTTGCGGTCTGCAGTCGGCTGCCATACGTCGAGAACGGCGTTGCACACCTCAAGCGCATATTCCGGCTCGGTTCCGGTAAAGCTCTCCGGGCTGTACTCGAAGCGGTATTTCTCGCCGGCCTCTTCTGTCAGCTCTTTTAAAAGCTTTGCTCCCTCAACGGCGATTTTCAGGATGTCTTCTTTCGATTTTTTGAAGACCTGCTGACGCTGTGCATAGGAAGTGGAATTGTAAACGTGAACGATGGCATTCTTGCAGCCCTTTAATGCCTCGAAGGTCTTGCGGATGATATGCTCTCTCGCCTGGGTCAGAACCTGAACGGTTACGTCATCCGGGATCAGATCCTGCTCGATCAGGGTGCGAAGGAATTCGTACTCGGTCTCAGATGCTGCCGGGAAGCCGACCTCGATCTCTTTAAAACCAACCTCAACGAGGAGTTTGAAGAATTCTACCTTCTGCTCCAGGCTCATCGGAATTACAAGTGCCTGGTTTCCGTCACGAAGGTCAACGCTGCACCATACCGGTGCTTTGTCAATGCTGTCTTTTTCTGCCCAGTCCATGCACGGAACCGGCGGCATATAATACTGTTTCTGATATTTCTTTACATTCATCATGATTTTTTCCTCCCAGAAAGTGAAATATAATTTATTCTGCCGACATAAATTCGGGATGAAAGCATAAAAAAATCTCTCATCTTCTGTGTCGGCTTCTGACACAAGAGACGAAAGACTTGCTATCTTACGCGGTACCACTCCTGTTTTACAGAGATTTTCTCTGTACACTCTGCGGATACGGATGAAACATCTGCATATCCTGCCCTTCTAACGGTGGGTTTCCGTCTGCACCTACTCTTTTTATTCTAAATTTGGGAGCAGCGGCTCTGAGGTCAGTTCCACGGAATTTGTCTGCTGTTTCGCATCACCCAACAGCTTTCTGGATTCGGAAGCTCCATGTAGTATTCCTCTTCTTTGCCTTTTTCCTAACTTGGCTCTTATGTTACCATTTTTCTCCATCTCTGTCAAGCGCAAAACGCAGGATTCCGTAAAAATACACCCGCCGGAAAGGAGGCTCCGGCGAGTGCTCTAACGCATGATTTCGTTGTTTTATTTGTTGTACTCTTCCAGGTATTTCTGGTAATCCTCTACCTGTTTTCCGTGGATTTCCTTGATCTCATCCAGTGTAGTCGGAACAGCCAGTCCTAAGTTGTCCAGCCAGTCTTTCCGGATCCACAGAGTCTCACATGCCGGCTCTGCAACGTCGCCCGGGATACGGTAAATTCCGTTGTCTCCGGATGCGTAGAACATAACGCCAGGATCTACGCTGTTGTAGTAGGCAACCATATTGGTGTATTTCTTCATATACGGAGAAACATCCACCAGAAGGCCTGCGTCTACCCATTTCGTATAGTCAGCTTCCATGTTCCACCACCAGATGATGTCCGGTCGCTGTGTCTCATCGCCCATCAGAAGTGAGATCTTGGAGGTTGCATCCGACCAGCCCGGCAGTGCGATGATATCGATATCCAGGTTGCAGCGGTCCTCCATCCATTTCTGCATTTCGCTCTCTCCCTTCCTTCTGGCGATATAATGCATTATTTTGCACTATTTTTTTAATGTATGATATTAACGAGGTTTTTATTCTTGCGTTTTTGTCATTTTTGTTCAGTTTAGCTTTCCTTAAATGCACCATTCTGCATTAAATTAGTGTTTTTCTACATGGCATTTATGCACGAATTTGAATCATCGCAAAAAGGGAGCCGGAAACGCCCCGGCAGACGGTTTTTCTTCTCGTCCGCCGGGGCGTCCCTGGCTTTCTTTCTTTGTTCACTTTTTCCTGTTTTTTCTATTTCTTTCTATCCCTGGCGCTTGCACGAGGAACGGCGCACCACAACCTCCCCCGAAACGAGAATCCGCTCTTTCGGCGCTTCCGGGTGCTCCTCCCGCCATAAAAATTCATGCACCATACGGCGGCCAAGCCACTTCGTATCGACATGAACGGTTGAGAAGAACGGATACAGCATCCGGTCCTCATCATCATCAAATCCGGTCAGTGCCACATCCTCCGGCACGCGCACGCCGATTTTCCGGAAGGATTCTGTCAGTCTTTTGGCGATCATATCGTTGCCGCAGACAATCGCTTCCGGCAGTGTATCGTAGCTCGCCACAATCTTGTCAAAATTTTCCGGGTAATAAAAATGATCGCTCTCCATATTGGGGCGCACAAGCTCCTCCTCGAGCGGAATGCCCGCCTGTTCCATCGCTGCAAGGAAACCGACATACCGGTCATGCATCGACTCATACGTGCTGCTGTGCTCACTTAGGAAACCGATCCGCGTCATGCCCTGCCCGATCAGATGGGACGTCAGAAGACTCACCGGCTGCACACCGTCCACACGCACGATATCGCCCATCGGCCGCTGTTCGATACCGCAGTAATGGTCGAGCTGAAAAATGCGGTACCCCAGATTTACCAGTTTCTGCATATATTCCGGCGGCAGCATTTTAATGCAGAAGATCGCATCGATATTTTCATTCAGGCCGAGCGGCAGAATGCCGTTCTCCTCCTCCCGCTCCGTCACGACCGCAACGCGCGTCTGACAGTTATTGAGGCTCGCCTCCTCGGAGATGCCGCTCACGACACGGTTCCAATAAACAGCGGCATCCCGCGTACGCAGAACCATAATATTGTAATGCTTCTCCTGCGGTGCCCGAACTTCTTCCACATATACATTTTCGCCCAGATAGCCATTTCTTTTCGCCATCCGAAGAACTCTCTCCCGCGTCACCGAAGCTACCTTCGGATCATCCTTTAATGCCATGGCAACCGTATTCCGGGACAGTCCCAGCTCCTTTGCCATACTCTGTATCGTTACTTTCCCCATAACTTCCTCCCTGTTTTTTCTGCGCAATTCATTTTTCTTCCGCACACGTCTTTGTCTGTAAGAAAAAAAGTGCCGTAAAACGACACTCTTACCGATCGGGGCAACAGGATTTGAACCTGCGACCTCACGGCCCCCAGCCGTGCGCGCTACCAAGCTACGCCATACCCCGTAATCACGTTTTCATTATACCAGCGAACTTCTAAAAAATCAATGTTATTTTTCCCTCTCCCGTTTCATTACATTCATTTCTTTATTTCGTGTCATATTCTCTTTTATTTTACTATATTGTCACTTTTTCTTTCTGAATATGTAATTTTTCGACGTTTTCCACGTATCATAAGTGAAAGGGGAAAATCGTATGCCATACAAACTTTCACCTCCGGCATGCCCGTCTGCAAAGACTATGTAAAAACTGAATAAAAGGAGACATCGTAATGGAAACTGAAATTTACTTTCTACTACACTCTTTAGGAATTGGTGCAAAATACCGCGGATTTCGCTATCTCGCCTATGGTATCGCTTTATGCATGAAAGACGAAGATTATCTCCTTCGGGTCAGCAAAACGCTGTACCCAAAGATCGCGCAAACGTTTCAGGTATCGTCCTCCTGCGTCGAACGAGACATCCGCACCGCTATTTCCGTCTGCTGAACCCGCGGAAACCGTGATCTGCTCTTTTCGCTTTCTGTGCATCCGGTTCTGACAAAACCGACCAATTCCGAATTTTTTGATATTTTAAGTTCTTATATCAAATACTACCGTGCTTTTCCTGCCTGTCGTCAGGAGGCATAAAAAAACGAATACAGAAAAGATAACACTTCCGCGCCCTATCATATTGGGGGATATGCATGGCGCGGAAGTGTTTTTTCTATGATAAAACGATAGAACAAAAAAAGGAGACTGCCCGCAAAGGCAGCCTCCCGATATGGATCATTTGACAGCAAACCGATTAGTTATTGATCAGTTTGTCCTCGTTGCTCCAGCTGTACAGTTTTCTGACTTCTTCTCCGACTTTCTCTGACGGATGCTCTGCAGCTTTTCTTCTCATTGCACGGAAGTGAGCCTGTCCGCCTGCTGGGGACATATCCAGAAGGAAGTCTTTTGCGAAAGTACCATCCTGGATATCGGAAAGGATCTTCTTCATGGTCTTCTTGGTTTCTTCTGTGATGATCTTCGGTCCGGTGATGTAATCGCCGTACTCGGCTGTGTTGGAGATGGAGTATCTCATTCCGGAGAATCCCGACTGATAGATCAGGTCTACGATCAGTTTCATCTCATGGATGCACTCGAAGTATGCGTTTCTTGGGTCGTATCCAGCCTCGCACAGAGTCTCAAATCCAGCCTGCATCAGGGCGCATACACCGCCGCAGAGAACTGCCTGCTCACCGAACAGGTCTGTTTCGGTCTCAGTTCTGAAGGTTGTCTCCAGAAGACCAGCTCTTGCTCCGCCGATTCCAAGGCCGTAAGCCAGTGCTCTGTCCAGAGCTTTTCCGGTGTAATCCTGCTCAACAGCAACCAGGCAAGGAGTTCCTTTGCCAGCCTGATACTCGCTTCTTACTGTGTGGCCAGGTGCTTTCGGAGCGATCATAGCTACATCTACGTTCTTCGGAGGTACGATCTGTCCGAAGTGGATAGCGAAACCATGAGCGAACATCAGCATGTTGCCCTCTTCCAGGTTTGGCTCGATATCTTTTTTGTACATTGCAGCCTGTTTCTCATCGTTGATCAGGATCATGATGATATCAGCCTGTTTTGCAGCCTCAGCAGCGGTGTATACTTTGAATCCCTGTGCCTCTGCTTTTGCCCAGGATTTGCTGCCTTCATAAAGTCCAATAATAACATCACAGCCGGAATCTTTCAGGTTCAGTGCATGAGCATGTCCCTGGCTTCCGTAGCCGATAATTGCGATTTTTTTGCCTTCCAGTAAAGAGAGATTACAATCTTCCTGATAAAAAAGTCTTGCTGCCATTTTATTTTCCTCCATAATATATAGAATGTCTTGACCGGCGGCAGGTCGGTCAATTTATACAGCGAAAAGCATTTCTGCCTTTTGCTGTTTGTCAGGGAAATGAACTTTTCTATACAAAAATTTCATTCCTCTAGCAAACGTATGTAATGTGATCTGCGTTAATCGAGGTAACGCACATCGTGGGCTCCTCTGGAGAGTCCTGTCACTCCTGTTCTGGCCAGTTCCAGGATTTCGTATCCCTGTACCAGATTCAGGAACCCTTCGAGCTTTGACTGGTTTCCGGTCAGCTCTACAATCAGGCTTTCCTGTCCCACATCCACGATTCTTCCACGGAAGACATCGGAGATGGCGATGACATTGCGGCGTTCATTTTCATTCACACGGATTTTGACCAGCATCAGCTCTCGTCTGACACTCTCGTCCGGCTTCAGCTCTTTGATATCCCGCACATCGACAAGTTTTGCCAGCTGTTTTTTGATCTGCTCCAGAATCATTTCATCACTGCAGTACAGAACAACAGTCATTCTTGTGTATCGCGGGTCTGCTGTCACACCGGCGGTGATCGTCTCGATATTGTATCCGCGTCGGCTGAAAAGACCAGCTACTCTGCTTAAAAGTCCCGGCGTATTATCCACCAGCAGGGATAATGTTCTTTTCTGTTCCATAAACACCAACTTTCCTCCATCCGCAGGCGCCGCGGATTTTCAGCAATTTCTTACAACTTCCAACGCCTTATCCAATATATTAGCAACTTATCCTCACTTTGTCAACAAAAATTTTACCAAATTATTCTTTTGAGCAAAAATCTTTTGCCTCCTGTGGTTCCCATTTGCATACCTTCCGGTCATACGTAAGGATGCCGTTCGACTCCTCCTCGACATCGGTAAGCTGTGTGTAGACTGCTGCGGCAAGTCCCTGTTCTGTGAGTTCTCTTATCTTTTCTGCCAGTGCATTCATCGCTTTCTGGTACTGTGTCTGGTTCTGGTACGTGCGGTAGCCGAACGATTTTTCGGAGTAGAGATGCTCCTGTACCGGATACGTATAGCCGCCGTATTCAGAAAAAGCAAACGCGCGCTCCTCCGGTTTTACTTTTAACGGACGAAAGTAATTGTGAAGGCTCTTGATGTCCCCCGCTCCCTGATCGTACCAGCCGCTCGCGTGGTCGATCTGCCGCGTCGGATCGAGAGCGCGCACCATTTCTGTCATCTCCCTGGCATCAAACTGTCCCCATCCCTCGTTGAACAGAACCCAGAGCGACACGCACGGTGCATTGTAAAGCTGATGAACCGTCTCGCGGCACTCCCGCTTCCACCACTCTCTTCCCGTTTTTGAGGTCCGCGAAAAGAGCGGATAACAGTTATCCCTGAATTCCGTTGTCACAAACGGCAGTACGGTCGGAAGGTACAAAAGGAACGTCTGAATCGACCGGCCGCCGCCGTTGATCATATCCTGCCACACCAGCATACCGATATGGTCGCAGTGGGAATACCATCTTGCGCACTCAACTTTCAGGTGTTTCCGGATCATATTGAAACCGAGGCGTTTGGCCGTCTTAATGTCATAAACCATCGCCTCATCGGACGGCGGCGTGTAGAAGCTTTCCGGCCAATAACCCTGGTCGAGGACACCGTTCTGGAAATACGGCTTTCCGTTTAAGAGAAGACGCGTGATTCCTTTCTCATCTTTTCCAATGCCGAATTTGCGCATGCCGAAATAACTCTCGATGCGGTCTTCTCCCGCTTCAATGGAAACCCCATAGAGATGCGGATGTTCCGGGCTCCAGCCTGCAAAATTACCGAGAATCAGCTCCGCCTCGTTTTCTCTCGTCTCCCGGACGCAGATCACCTTCGCATCCGGCGCTTCGCTCTCCCGCACCGTAATTTTTTTCGTCAGTCCCGCATCCGGTCCGTTGAGGAAAACCCGTACTTTTACGCTCGCCGTATCATATTCCGGCGTGATCACGATGCGTTCCAGATACGTCTCCGGCACCCATTCCATCCAGACGCTCTGCCAGATGCCGCTCTGCGCGGTGTAAAACATGCCGCCCGGGGTAAGGCTCTGCTTTCCGCGGCCCTTCCAGTCCGTGTCCGTCTCATCGCGCACCTTGACGGCAAGCTCGTTCTCTCCCGTTTTGAGATACGGCGTAAGATCCACTGAAAAAGAAAGATACCCGCCGAGATGGCCTCCGGCACGCTTTCCGTTGCAGTAAATTACCGCATCCTGATCCACGGCGCCGAACTGCAGCAGCAGCCGTTTTCCGGCAGGAATTTTGGGAAGCTGAATCGTGCGGAAGTACCACAGATATTCTTTTGGAAGCAGCTGCCGCTTCACGCCGGACGCATCGCACTCCGGGGAAAACGGAACGAGAATTTTTCCGTCCCGCTGTTTTGGCATTTTCTGCGTTTCCGTGAACGCATACTCCCACCATCCGTTCAGATTTGTCCAGTTTTCCCGGCGCATCTGCGGACGCGGATATTCCGGAAACGGGAGCTCTTCTTCCGGATTTTTCCCAAATTCCGTAGAAAGGCGGAATTTTTTTCCTTCCTTTTTTCCAATCTGTAATGCTTTGACCGCATTTTTGAAGTCCATTCTTTTCCCTCTTTTTCTGATTTTTATGATTGATAAAAGCGTGCCCGGACAAAATCCCGGACACGCTTTTGGTGTACTGAAAATCAAAGCGGATATTCGCAATCCGGTTAGATAAACGCCAGCGTTTTCATCAGATACAGCCAGAACGTCAGCGTAAAGGCACTGCCGCACGTTGTGAGCATAACGGTGTTTGCCGTCAGACTTCCCTCATGACCCATATTTTTCGCCATGATAAAACTGCTCACCGTCGTTGCGGAACCCAGCATCACAAGGATTGCCACCAATTTTTCCTGACGGAAGCCAAGTATCACGGCGATCGGCAGAAAGACAGCTGCAAGACCGACCAGCTTAATCGCAGCTGCAGCAATCGACGGCCGGATATTCTTTGCCGCGCTCTTTGCCTCAAACGACGCACCCATCGCAATCAGGCCGAGCGGCGTTGCAAGTACCGCAATATTCTGCACCGTTTTCTGCAGAATCACCGGCTTTGGAATGCGAAGCACCGACCAGAGAAGTCCTGCAACGATCCCGAGGATAATCGGGTTTGTCACGATATTTTTCGCCGTCTTTTTCACAAAATCTGCCGTGATCTCCTCCCGTTCCGGACCGAATACCGCAAGAACGACAACCGCCATGATATTATACAGCGGCACACTGCTGATGATCATCAGCGGCGCCATGCCGGAATTTCCGTAGATATTCTGGATAAAGGCAATACCAAGGATCGCCGCACTGCTCCGGTACGCCGCCTGGATAAATTCGCCTCTTGCACTTCTCTCTTTTAAGAGATGGGAAAGTCCCCATACCGCAAGAATTGAGAGCAGTGTTGCAAAGAAGCAGAACAGAACGAATTTGATATCCCACACAGCGGAGAAATCAGAATCCGACAGGTCCTGGAACAGCAGCACCGGGAGTGCGATTTTAAACACAAATTTGTTCATTTTGCTTGTGAACGATTCGTCCAGAATACCAACCTTTCGAAAGAAAAGTCCCAAAATCATTGTCAGGAAGATCGGCATCGTCGCGTTCAGGCTGAAGATCAGATTACTCATACCAGTGTTTTTCCTGCCAGTACATTTTTATAATCTTCGTAGTTCTCTTCGAGAAGCTTCGGCGTATTCAGACCGTAGGGACATTTCTTCATGCAGGCGCCGCAGTGGAGACAACCTTCGATTTTCTTCATCATCGCCTGGCCGCGCTCGGTGAGCTGGTTGGCGGACGGGGAACGGCGCAGAAGCAGGCTCATGCGCGCGCAGGTGTTAATCTCAATGCCTGCCGGACATGGCATACAGTAACCGCAGCCGCGGCAGAAGTTGCCGGAGAGCTCTTTCTGGTCTTTCTCGATCATCGTCTTGATTTCATCCGTCATGGCAGGCGGACAGGCAATGTAGCTTAAGAACTCGTCCAGCTCTTTTTCTCTCTGGACGCCCCAGATCGGAAGCACGTTGTCGTACTGGTCTTCAAAAGCATATGCAGCCGCGGAGTTTGTGATCAGCCCGCCCGAAAGCGCTTTCATTGCGATAAAGCCGATATTTTTCTCTTTGCATCCCTGTACCAGTGCTTTCTCACGGTCCGTTGCCAGATAGCAGAACGGGAACTGCAGCGTCTCGTAAAGACCGGACTCGATGATCTCCTCTGCCACGCTCATGCGGTGGTTCGTGATACCGATGTGGCGGATTTTTCCCTGTGCTTTTGCTTCCAGCATCGCCTCATACAGGCCGGTTCCATCTCCCGGCTTAGGACAGAAGGACGGATTGTGGAACTGATAGATATCGATGTAATCCGTCTTCAAAAGGGAAAGGCTTGTCTCCAGATCCTTCCAGAAGCCCTCCACATCCTTTGCCATCGTCTTCGTAGAGATAAAGACCTTCTCACGCATTCCCTCAAACGCTGCGCCTAATTTTTCCTCGCTGTCGCTGTAGGCACGCGCGGTATCAAAAAAGCGGATGCCTCCGTCATACGCTTTGCGCAGCAGATAAACAGCGTCTTCTTTCGTGACACGCTGTACCGGCAGCGCGCCGAAGCCGTTCTTGTTTACACAGATTCCTGTACTTCCCAGTGTTACCATGGACATACTTGTGTTCCTCCTTTTTCGCTTTCATTGTTTCAACTCATAGTCGGTATTTCACGGAGTCTGACATGTCGAAAATAGTTCGACTGTGACTTGCCTCATGTCAGTGGAGAATACCGATTTCTCTCCGCCCGCCACTGCCGTTATGTTTCTTTTAGCAATTCATCCCACCGCTTCAGAAACGGGGGACTTCTTGTCTACTGGTGTTAAAATCCGTTATTTCTATAGTATCACACTTTCTGTCAGACGGCAAACGCGATTTAAAGAGGCAGGCACAAAGGGAAATACTTTCCTTTTATGTCTGCCTCTGAATATCATTTTTTATTTTACTTCTTTATAAAAGTTTACGCAGTCCGACGGATCATAATAGATTTTATTATCCGCAAGCAGCGTGGAAACACCGTTCTGTACTTCGATGATGCTGACCGCACAGTTGTACGGCACGCCGCCGTGCCAGAAGTCGTTCTTGTCTTCATAGACATTGCGTAGCAGCGCACGCATGCAGCAGCCGTGGGTGGCGATCAGGATCGTCTTGTCCTGGAACTCCGGTTTCGCAGTCAGCTCATGATAGAACGCTTCTGCCCGGTCGCAGACCTCCTGGATCGTCTCTCCGTCTCCCGCCGGGCGGAAGTGGAACGGATCTCTGTAAAAATCGTCGAAGTGTTCAGACGGAATCTCAAAATTGTTTGCCCGGCATCCAAGCCCTTCCCAGGAGCCAAAGGAAAGCTCCATCAGGCGGTCGTCGGTCGTAAGCGGCACATTTCTGCCCGCAAGGACGAGCTCTGCCGTGTGCTTTGCGCGGCGCAGTGGACTGGAAATTCCAAGGTCAAACGGGATATTTTTCAGTCCTTCCGCCGTCACTTTCGCCAGACGGACACCGTTCTCATTCAGCTCGGTGTCCGTCTGGCCCTGCAGTCTGCCTTCTACGTTCCACGCGGTTTCACCGTGGCGCATGATATAAAGTTTCATAAAAATCAGCCTCTCAGTTCGATGTTGAACTCATTCTGCAGTTTCTTGCAGATCTTCTCGACAAATTTCTGTACTTTTTCGAAGTCAAATGCTTCTTCCTTCGGTGCAAAGGTGACGGTGAACGCCATGCTCTTCTTGCCTTCCGGAATCTGGCCGCCCTCGTAAACATCGAACAGACGGATCTCTTTTACGTATTTGTTTGCCTCGCGGATACAGTTCTCTACATCGCCGCAGCTGATGTTTTTGTCCATGACAAATGCCAGGTCACGTTTCTCCTCCTGGAATTTGGAGATCGGCTGGAAGGTGCGTTTTTTGCCGTACCATCTGGAGAGCTCTTTTAAGTCAAGCTCCATGATGTAAGCGGAAGCACGCATGCTCAGCTCGTTCTGGATATCATATGCTGCTTTTCCGAAGTATCCGATTTCTGTACCCTCGCAGAGTACTTTCACTGCCTGATACGGATGCAGGAAGGATTTCTGAACCGGCTCGTAGGTGAACTCAATGTCCATGCTCTCGGCGATGGTGTTGGCGATGCCCTTCATAGTGAAGAAGCTCTCGTTGTTTCCGAAGGTTCCGACGCAGAGAACTTTTCTCTCATCCGGGTAGGATGTCAGCGGCAGGGACTCCGGAATGTAGATGCTTGCTACCTCGAACAGTCTTCCTTCAAGGGTGCCCTGTTTCTCATTTCTGGAAATGGCATTCAGCATGGAAGCTGCCAGTGTGGTACGCATCAGGGACAGATCCTGGTTGATCGGGTTGATGATCTCGATGGCATTTCTCTCTTTTGCATCTGCCGGCAGTTTCAAGAGATCCAGATCTGCAGGGGAGAAGAAGGAGTAATGCATGCACTCGTAGATACCCATGGTGCATAAGGTATTCTTCAGTGCCAGCTCGCCTTTCTGCTCTTCATTGTAGCCGCCCATCGTTACCTGTGCAGCGGAAAGGAAGGTATCTGTTACGTGGTCGTAGCCGTACATACGGATGACTTCCTCTGCCACATCCGGGTAACGCTCTACATCGTTTTCGCCCTCCGGCAGCATATCCTCACGGTAAGCCGGTACCTGAATGGTCAGCTCATCGCCGTTGATTTCCGGTGCAAAGTTCAGGTTTTTCATAATGCGGAGAATCTCTGCTTCCGGAACTTCGATACCGAGTACGCCGTTTACTTTGCTGACACTGACGGTCATCGGAGTCGGATCGATGGAGTTTCCGGTGTTCACATCGAAATGGGTACGGGAAACTTTACCGCAGCCAAGCTCTTCCATCAGATGCAGCGCACGTTTCATACCAAGTACGGTTGAATACTCGTCCACGCCTTTCTCATATCTTGCACTGGCATCCGTCGCTTTTCCAAGCGCACGGGCTGTCTTTCTGACGTTGTCGCGTGCGAATTTTGCGGACTCAAACATAACAGCCTCTGTCGTGTCGCGGATCTCGGAGTTTAAGCCTCCCATGACACCGGCAAGTGCAACCGGTTTTACGCCGTCGCAGATCACGAGGTTGTTCTCATTCATTGTGTATTCCTGCTCATCGAGGGTCACAATCTTTTCATTTTCTTTTGCTCTTCTGACACAGATTTCATTGCCTTCCAGATAAGAGCAGTCAAAAGCATGCATCGGCTGGCCGATCTCTTTTAAGACGTAGTTTGTGATATCAACCACGTTGGAGATCGCGGACATGCCGACGAGTGCCAGACGGCGTTTCATCCATGCCGGGGACTCTCCGATTTTTACGTCATATACGTAATGAGCGCTGTAACGCGGGCAGAGTTCCGGAGCTTCCACGCGGACAGAGAAGCCTTCTTTTTCCACATCCGTCTCGGTGTAATCGGTTGCCGGCATTTTTAAAGGTTTTTCCAGCATCGCCGATACTTCTCTTGCGATACCGAGGATACTCTGGCAGTCCGGTCTGTTTGCAGTCAGGGAGATATCAAAGATCCAGTCGTCAAGACCTGTCAGCTCTTTGACATCTGCGCCAAGCTCGGCATCTTCCGGCAGAACAAGCAGTCCGTTGTAGCCTGCGCCCGGGTACAGATCCTCGGTAAGGCCGAGCTCCACGCCGGAGCAGAGCATTCCGCAGGACTCATATCCTCTTAATTTTCCTTTTTTGATGGTCATAACACCCTCGATGGTCTTATGATCTTTTGCTGTTGCATAAACAGAAGCGCCAGGAAGGGCAACCGGGAATTTTCCGCCGGTGTGCACGTTGTCTGCGCCGCAGCAGATCTGCATGGTGCCGTGTTCTCCTGCATTTACCTGGCACACATGAAGATGGGTCTCCGGGATCGGCTCGCAGCCCTCCACCAGACCGACAACAACGTTGCTGATGTCTTTTCCCACCTGATAACGCTCTTCTACTTCAAAACCGCCGTCGAACAGTTTTTTCTCCAGTTCTTCCGGGGTAACATCGATATCTACATATTCTTTCAGCCAACTTAACGGTACTAACATATTAAACCTCCAAATTCAAACTGTTTCGTCTTTATTTCTCGTTAATCTGATTTAAAACCCGCAGATCGGAACCGAATAACAGTTTGATGTTGTTGATTCCGTATTTCAGCATGGCGATACGCTCCAGGCCGATGCCAAAAGCGAAGCCGCTGTACTCTTCTGAATCAATGCCGCAGTTCTCCAGCACGCGTTTGTTTACGATACCTGCTCCAAGGACCTCGATCCAGCCGGTTCCCTTGCAGAGGCTGCATCCTTTTCCGCCGCAGGCGAAGCAGCTGCAGTCTACCTCAACGGACGGCTCCGTGAACGGGAAGTAAGATGGACGAAGACGTGTTGTCGTTCCCTCGCCGTAGATCTTCTGTACGAGTACGTCGAGCATTCCTTTCAGGTCGCAGAGGGTGATGTTTTTGTCGACAACGAGTCCCTCCATCTGATGGAACATCGGAGAATGGGTTGCGTCGTCATCAGACCGAAAAACACGTCCCGGGGAAAGGATCTTGATCGGCGGCTTTTTGTTTTCCATGACATGAATCTGGCCTGCCGATGTCTGGGTACGAAGCAGGAATTCCGGGGAGAGATAGAAGGTATCCTGCATATCTCTTGCCGGGTGATCCTGTGGTGTATTCAGTGCAGTAAAGTTGTAGTAATCGGTCTCGATTTCTCTTCCCTCGTATACCTCAAAGCCCATGCCTGCAAAGATGTCGATGAGCTGTTTGCGGATCAGGGTAACCGGATGAAGGTTTCCGATCGCTGTCTCTTCTGCCGGAAGGGTCAGGTCGATTTTCTCGGACTCATATTTCTTCTGCAGCTCGCGCTCTTTCATCTCCTCTTCCACTTTCTGGAAGCGGCCAAGCGCCCACTCTTTTAACTCATTGACGGATTTACCGTAGTTTGCGCGCTCTTCCGGGGCAATGTTTTTCATTTCTTTCATCAGCCCGCTGATCTTACTTTTCTTTCCTTCCAGATACTCGCTCTTAAATTCATACAGTTCTTTGGAGCTTTTCAGCTCTTCCAGTCCATTTTCAATCTTCTGTTTTAATTCAGACAGATGGCCGGTTAATACACTTTTTTCCTGCATTTGACTCTCCTACTTTCTTTTTCTTGCTTGTTTGATGGTAAATGTGAAAAACAGTCAGATACCCCGCTGCAAACAGCGGAGCATCTGATTTTCGTGGCAGTCGCCAAATATCCATGCAAGCATGGCTGTCTGGCTCGTTGCTCACAAAAAAAGACCCCGCCCCACAAAGGGACGAGATCTGAAATTTCGCGGTACCACCCTGATTTCTGCAGATACTTCCTGCAGACACTCATAACCGGTGCTGTAACGTACACCAAACGTCTGTCCCTACTTGCATTTCCAGTATCCTGCTATACGTTCCGGACATCTGCTCCAATGCGAAATTTGAAATATTCCTGAACCTGAAGGAGCTTGCAGCCGATGACTCCCTCTCTCTGGCGGAAAAAATATTTCTCTGAACATCTTCACAGCATTTTTCCTGTTAGATTATTTATAAAACTTTCATAAACAATATTTATTGTACCGTCTTGACCCCCGGATGTCAAGCCATTATTTTCCCGCTTCTTTATTCGTCTCTTTATTTTCCATAAAATGCTCGATCGCCGCGTTCTGCAGTTTCCGCAGTTTATCCTCAAAATACGCGTTGATCTCCGCGCCGATCAGAAGGATCCACATGCAGAAATACATCCAGATCATGATAAACACGATCATCGTCAGACTGCCGTACATATTGGACGCTGCAAGCGCGATGTCGAGGTACATGGAAAATGCAAGGGAAAAAATAGACCAGGCAAGGGATGAGATCAGTGCGCCCGGGCACTGGCTCTTAAAGCTCGCCTTCCGGTTCGGAATGCATTTATACAGCACCAGGAACAGAACCGCCAGCACGCCTGTCGTAATCAGGGTACGCATGCCCATGATAGAGGATGTCACGCGCGCCACCATCGGCAGATGTTCCGTCAGCTTATTCTGAATGCGGGTTCCGAAGACCAGAAGCACCAGACTGGTGAGGAATGCAGCGGCAAATATCAAGGTATATGCCATGCCCCGCAGCCGGTTGATGATGTAATTACGTGTCTCTGTTACGTGATAAATGCTGTTCAGCCCGTTTGTCAGCGCCGCAATGCCCTTTCCCGCCGACCACAGCGTTGTGATGATCGTAATCGGCATATAGGCAACGGACTGATAAAAGATCTCATTTACAATACCGCCCACGTAGCTCTGGAACTCCGTGGGCAGCATATTGATCAGAACGCTGTAAACATCGTCGCGTGTCAGCGGCGTATATTTTACAAGCGTAACAACCAGAAGAACAAACGGAATAAAGGAAAGAAGAATGAAATACGCGCTCTGCGCTGCATAAGCACCGACATGGTCCTCATTCAGGCGCTTCATAAAACCGCGGATTGTTTTTATCATCTGGCAAAACCGCCTTTTCTTTGTTTTCGTGAATCTATCCCATTATTGCACACATCTTGTATTGCAGGATAGCCTACAAAGCATATCATACTTTTCTTTCCTTCGCAAGGGATTTCAATCCCATTTGCGGTAATACCATGCGTAACCGCGGGCTGGAACCGGAACACCGCGCAGAACGCGTTTTTCGCCGGTAAACAGATCCTTCCAGGTGAACTCTCCCATATCGATCCATGCGGTACGGTCCTCGTTGCTGAAGTTGAAGATTCCCGTCACCATCTCATTGCCGGATTTTCTGCAGACGCAGAGAAGTGCGGTATCGTACGTTTCCTCGGTCCAGACATCCGCCTCCCCATCAAACGGACGATATTTGAATTTGAGCTCTTCCATCTTCTTCATCGAAGCAAAAATCCGATTCTGTACCGTTCCTTTTTTATCCTTCGCCGGTTCCAGATCCCAGCGGAAGTGGCCGCGGTGAATATAACGGCTGTCGGATCTGCGGTCGTAGTCCTCGCTCTCCTTGTAGGAGTAATCGTTGACCTGGCCGATCTCGTCACCGCTGTAGATGACCGGAATACCGGACTGGATGAAGAGGTATGCATTCAGCATTTCGATTCTCTGGATGGCCTGTGCCGTCTTCTCTTCATTCTGCTCAAAGCCTGCCGCCTCAAGACCGCAGAGAGAAGCCGTCGTTCCGCAGAGACGCGCATCCTGCAGAACAGGATCGTCGTTGTAGAGCTCTCCTCTTGCATCGCTTCCCTCCACATAGCCGCGGAAGTAATCATTCAGATATTTTTTATGCGGTGCCTCGGCGATGCCGAACTGTTTCAGCCATTCGTAATCGAGACCCCAGCCGATATCATCGTGGCATCTCAGATAGTTCAGGAAGACATAGTCCTTCGGCAGTCTCGTCACAATATCCATCTGATGTTTCAGCAGGCGGGTATCTGCCGTTGCAATGGTGTGCCAGGTGGATGCCATCGTCGTTACGTTGTACAGCATATGGCACTCCGGTTTTTCCAGAGTTCCGAAGTACGGAACAACCTTTTCCGGCTCCATGACAACCTCGCCGAGCAGCAGAACGCCCGGGCAGACGATCTCGGTGATCATACGCATCATGCGGACAATGGTATGTACCTGCGGCAGGTTACGGCAGGTGGTGCCGAGCTGTTTCCAGATGTATGGAACGGCATCGATGCGGACGATATCGATTCCCTGGTTGACGAGATAGAGCATGTTGTTGACCATCTCATTGAAGACAACCGGGTTCGCATAGTTCAGATCCCACTGGTATGGGTAGAATGTTGTCATGACAAATTTGTGACAGTCCTCTCTCCAGGTAAAGTTGCCCGGTGCCGTTGTCGGGAATACCTGCGGGCAGGTTTTCTCATATTCGGACGGAATGTCGTAGTTATCGAAAAAGAAGTAACGGTCCTGATACTCTTTTTCTCCGGCAAGTGCACGTCTGGCCCACTCATGATCCTCGGAAGTGTGGTTCATAACGAAATCCATGCAGAGACTCATGCCCTGGTCGTGGCATTTTTCAGAGAGTGCAGCCAGATCCTCCATCGTTCCAAGGGACGGCTGTACGGTACGGTAATCGGCAACGGCATAGCCGCCGTCACTCTTTCCTTTCGGAGTGGCAAGGAACGGCATCAGGTGCAGATAATTCACGTTGCACGCTTTTAAGTAATCCAGCTTCTCCTCAAGGCCGCTGATGTTGTCTGCGAATGCATCGATGTACAGCATCATGCCGAGCATTTTCTGGCTCTTATACCAGTTCTTCTGTTTTTCTCTCTTACGGTCGAGTGCTTTCCATTTTTTATTCCGCTCTTTGTACCACTGCTCCATGCTCGCACAGAGCTCTTCAAATCTTCCCTGTCCGTTTGGATACAGCTCGCAGTAGAGCCATTTCAGCTCATCATAGTGTTTCTCGAGTCTTCTCTGATATTCCACTGTCATGTTGTTCGTTCTCCTTTATCTTATTCTTTATCCTGTCACAGCGTTCCGGCAACGGAAAATCTGTGTTACGTTTCTTTCACTTGCAGTATACCGTTGCCGCAATTATATGTCAACCGTTTACATACTGTGTTTTTCAACAAATTTCAGCCTTTTTCTTTGTCTTTTTTTACCATTTTCTGTCTATCGTTTACTTTCTGGAACAGAAAAAGACTCCGCAGCTTATTTTTTCCGCGGAGTCTCTCTCTTTTTTTCTGTTTCACGCCGAACCACGCACCACAAGGCTCACCGGCATGGTCGTCACATTCGGCACCATCTCTCCCTTTCTTCTCCGGTCGATATACGCAATGGAAAGCTCCGACATTTCCTCAATCGGCTGATGGATCGTCGTGATGGAAGGCGTGGTAATCCCGGCGATCACAGTGTCATCAAACCCGACAACTTTAATATCCTCCGGCACCCGTTTTCCCATGGCGTAAAGGCGCTGGAGTACCTGTGCGGCAATCAGGTCACTGCTTGCAAAAATGCCGTCCGTCTCCGGGTGCTCCAGAAGGCCCTTTTCAATATAGGATTCATAGTGCATGGAGCCGTAGCTTAAGCGGTCACTCAAAAGAACTTCCCCTTCAATCCCCCGCTCCCGGCAGACGCGCAGGAATCCATCCGCACGCCGGTCCGCCGGCATATCTCTTCCGACGATTCCGCCGAAATGAAGCAGATGGCGGCAGCCGCAGTCCGCAAGATGCGATGCTGCAAGCGCTCCTCCCTGCTCGTTGTCACACTGGATCGTAATGGCCTCCGTATTTTCCTCTCGCTCGAAATTGACGATCGGAATTTTCAGATCATGAAACTTTTCAATCTGCACATCGCTGCTTGCCATCACAACGCCGGTTACACGGTTGGAGATGAACATATCGAGATATTCGGTTTCTTTCTCCGGCTGATCTTTCGAGTTGCAGAGCAGAATCTTGTAGCCCCGCTTTGCCGCCGCGCTCTCGAGTGCACTGATCATTTTACTGAAAAACGGGTGCGAGATGTGCGGAACGATAACCCCGATCGTATTGGAATGCGCTTTTGCCAGGGAACGCGCCAGCTCATTCGGCTGGTAATTCATCTCCTGCATCGCCTGCGTTACTTTTTTTCTTGTCTCTTCACTGATGTATCCGCGGTTGTTGATCACGCGGGAAACCGTCGTCGCCGTAACGCCGGCGCGTGCCGCTATGTCCTTGATTGTCGCCATGTTTCTCTCCTCGTCATTTTCTAACTGTTTTTCGCTTTCGCTCATTATAGCACAAAAAATCTGTTTTCGGTGATTTTTTTAAAAAAGGGAACGGCAGTCGCCGATTTCGATGTTCTGGTAAAAATAGCGGAGAATCTCCTCATACGATTTTCCCTGCTCTGCCAGATGTTTCGCACCGTTCTGTGACATGCCGACGCCGTGGCCGTAGCCGCCGCCGTAAAATGTAAAGGAGACAGCCGTTTCCCCTTCTTTTTCCGGAACCACGGCAAAGCAGGCGCTCGGAAGCAGATCCATCTCGCAGCTTACGGTTCCGTCGTTTTTCTGAATCGGCCAGCCTTTCGCCGAGAGGAACTTTCGGATCTGATACTCTCCCTCGATTTCCATGGATCCTTTTTCCCCCTCGATACGGACGGTTTCTGCCGCACCGCCCTCTGACCGCCGCAGCACCTCAATCCCCGTGATCTCCCCGATTTTCTGATCCGCTGCCCGTTCTGACAGCACATCCGCCGGAATCGTCACCTGCCAGCGGTACCAGCCGTCCTCCACTTCCAGACTTGTGCTGTCCCTTTTGGTGATAAACGATGCAAACGCCTCCTCCGTCTCCGGTTCCTGCTTCTCCCCGCCTACCGTCACGCTCTTCAGATATTCTGCCGTCTCCGCCGTATTCCACACTTCATCCGTACTCGTCTTCCCGCAGGAGGTTGAGAAAAAATACGCCTGAATTGGTTCCCCGCCGCAGGTGATGATTTTTCCTTCTGTCTCCGCCACCGCAGCGTCTGTCTCCGGCTGCGCTTCCATATTGTGGTAGACCTGGCTTTCCACGCTGTCGTCTACATCCGCGTGGTAGTTCTCCCACGTTTTTTCACGAATTCTGGCACACGCATACGTTCTCGCACAGACCGCCTGTGCTTTTAATGCCTCCTTTTCATAGGAGGACGGCATCTCACTCGGCACGACATACCGAAGATACATTTCCAGATCAAGTTCATTTACAACGAGAAGTCCCTCTTCGCTTTTATAGATGACAAAACTTCCCGGATAAACCGTCTCGTCCTCCGGCTTTCCCGTCAGGGAAACCGCCGTTCCCGCCGTCTCATCGGCCGGCACCACATGCACAACTTCCCCGCATTCCTGTTCCGTCACACAGATCGTCTCCTGCGGGGAAGCTATGTATGCGCCGTCGTTCATGGAAAGGCTTGCGTTTCCACGCAGGGACACCTGTTTCTGTGCGTATCCCAGCTTTCCGCAGTCCGTCAGAAGGACACGGATCTGCACCGGTCCGGCTGCCGTTGTTTCTTTTTGTTCTTCCTTTTTACTGTTCAGAAAAGCCGCGTTTTCCTGTTCCATGTTCTGTATCGTCTCCTCCTGCTTTTTGCCTTCCATCGTCTCCGTCCTGCTTTCTGCTGTCGCTGTCTCTTCCGGCGCATCCAGACGGCGCTTCACAACAAACAATAACAGCAGCAGGAGAATCCCCACTCCTAACAGTATCAGTTCCAATGTATCATTTTTTCTCTTCATATCTCATTCTATGCACACGGCTTTTTGTCCGATTCCTTTTCTTTTTGCAATTTTTCCTTGACAAATACCGCCCTATGGTATATAGTACGGTTGTGTATAAATTTCATATCAACATCCAGAGTGCATCAAAAGAAGATCCGTCTTTTGGTGAGAGAGGGAATTCAGGTGAGATTCCTGGGCGATCCGGTCACTGTAATCAGGGAGTGAAGCATAACAAATCCATTGTATGTCCGCAACATATGAGAAGGAATGTGGAACGATGATCTGTAAGTCAGGAAACCTGCTCTGTATGCATAGGGTTGATGCTTCCGATGAAAGCTTCCATTCAAAGACTATTATGGGATATGGAATGTCTGAAAATTTTCGATTAGATTTTTAGAAACCTTCGAGCGAGATTTATGCATTGCATTAAACGGCCGGGTAAACCGTTTCAGATTCTGGTTTCGCCTGTTCTTAGTCAGGCGCCATCCTCCGCTTAAAGGTGTCTGCTATTCCGCTTGCAGGTTGATTCAGATGGCGAAGCGGTTACCCACCTCTGAAAAGAATATGACATAACTGGTAAGATTCTGTTGGATTCGAAAACAGGGTCTTTTCTTTTTCTGTTTTTTCAGAATTCGTTTTCTGCATATTTTCCCATAAAAAGGCTCCCCGCCTGCGCTCCTGTTTTCACAGGACGCTGCAGGAAGGGAGCTTTTTTATGCTGTTTCTATAGCAAGACCCGAAAATAATGCAAAAAAGGCAGTGCTGCAGAGCGCGAATTGCAAGGAACAGATTTGAAGGCGTACCGGGGTACGACGAAAATCTGTGACGCAGTAATTCACGCTCTGCGGTGCTGAATTTTTTGCATTATTTTCGGGGATTGCTATAAAATAGGATCTTAGAAAATGAATTTGTATACGGTTGTGGTATCGTAAGTATCGCCTGCCTCGAGGATCGGTTTCTCCTCACCCTCCTGGTTGATGGCATTCGGCACATACTGAGATTCCAGGCAAAAGCCGTTGCGTTTGTCATAGAATACCCCATTCTTTCCGGTAACCGGAGCAATGAAGTTTCCGGCGTAGAACTGAACGCATGGCAGATCCGTGAAGGCTTCCATGGTGATGCCGCTCTCTTTGCAGGATGCGACTGCCATCAGCTCAATGCTTCCCTCGACAGCCTTGTCCAGGATAAAGTTGTGGTCGTAGCCGCCGGTCAGTTTGAGCTGTTCGAAATCTGCTTCGATCTCTGCTCCGATTGCTTTCTCGCTGGTGAAATCCATCGGGGTTCCCTGTACCGGTGCATGCTCGCCGGTCGGGATGGATGCAGAATCGATCACCGGGCTGAACTGCTCCGCTTTTAAGACAAGTGTCTGGTTCTCAATAGATCCGGCATCGTGGCCTGCCAGGTTGAAGTAACTGTGGTTTGTCATGTTGACAACGGTATCCTGATCGCAGCTTCCCTCATAGTGGATTTCTACGGCGTTCTCATCGGTCAGGGTATACGTAACGGACACTTCAAAGTTTCCCGGGAATCCCTGGTCTCCGTCCTGGCTCATCAGAACGAAGGTAACGGCACTGTCATCCGCCTCTTCTACGTTCCAGAGGCGGTAATCGTATCCGTCCGGGCCGCTGTGCAGGTTGTTGTTGTTCTCATTTTTTGCCAGCTGGTATGTTTTTCCGTGCAGTTCAAATGCTGCTCCCGCGATACGGTTTCCGTTTCTTCCGATGGTGGCTCCAAAATGGCTTCCGTCGGTCTCATAGCCGGTTACGGAGTCAAACCCAAGGACAACGTCTCTCTTCTTTCCATCCTTATCCGGAACGAGAACCGATACCAGATGTGCGCCGTAATCGGTTACACTGATTTCCATTCCGTTTTTATTGGAGAGCGTGTAGAGCAATGCTTCTTTTCCGTCTTTTGTTGTTCCAAAACCCTGTTTTTTCATGTTCCTTCTCCTTTTGGTTGTATGTAACGTATAAAAGAGAACCATTTTCATGATTCTCTTTTTTCTCTTTTGTAACCCCGGAATGCCGTTTCCCATACTTTGACTCCTAGCAACGCAAGCTAGGTGGGTAGCCGCAGTCATCATTTCTGCCTTCCACTGACGTCTGTTTCCAGGGTGGCCTGACATCCACATGACAATAATAAGCCTCCCGTTTAAAGTAAATGTAGGTTCAAAATAATGAGATCATCGAACATTCCAGGAAGTTACATTTTTCTTCTTTTCTTTTCACAATTCGGATTATACGCTATTTTGGTTCGCTTTTCAAGTATTATTGCACAATTACTCAAAAATATTCGAACAGCTTTTGTATTAAATGATAATACACACCATTCCGCCCCGGCTGTCGTTGACAATTTTCTGCATGGAATCCTGGAGTTTTGCCTGGCCGTCCTCGGTGATCTGGGCGATTTTGCTGCGGATGCCGTCGTCAACGAGCTGCTCGACGGATTTGCCGAAAATGTTGGTATTCCAGATTCCCTCCGGGCTCTTTGCGCTCTCTTTGATATAGGCGATCAGATCCTCCGCCTGCTGCTCACTTCCGACGATCGGCGCAATCTCCGTCTCGATGTTGGCCTTGATCATATGAATCGACGGGCTCACCGATTTAATTTTCACGCCGTATTTGTTTCCCTGATGGATCACGGCTGGCTCCTCCAGCTGAATCTCCTCCCTCCCCGGAATCACGACGCCGTAGCCGCATCCGCGCACCGCATGAATCGCGTCCTCTACCTTGCGGTACTCTTCCCGCTGTGCCGACAGCTCGCGGATCGTCTGCACCAGATCATACTCGCCTTTGATCTCCACGCCGGCAAGTACACTCAGCATTTCATAATAATACTGCTCTTTCACCTCAATCCGCACCTTCACCGTACCGCTCGCAAGATCCATCGACTGCAGCAGTGTCTGGCTGACATACTGACTGGCAATCGCTGTTTTTCCGCCCACTGCATCCTTCAGACGCGTCTTTTCCCTGCACATCTCACGGATCTTCTGCAGCAGCTCTGCCTTCAGCGGATGGTCATCGGCAAGAAGCTCCACCCATTTGGGAATATAAAATTCCATCTGCTGAAGCGGGAACTCATACAGCACCTTTTCGAGCATATGCAGAATATCTTCTTTGCGGAGCTGGTCGCAGTTCACCGCCATCGCTGCCACGCCGAATTTTGTTTCAAGCTCATTTACCTGCCGCTGTGTCTCCTCCCGGTACGGTTTTTTCGCATTCACAAGAATCAGGAAGGGCTTTCCCTGCTTTTTGAGCTCCGCAACGGTCCGTTCCTCCGCCTGCAGAAAATTCTCCCGCGGCAGCTCGCCGAACGATCCGTCGCACGTCACCATAAGACCGATCGTGGAATGTTCTGCGATCACCTTCTTCGTACCGATCTCCGCCGCCTCCCGGAACGGAATCGCCTGCTCGGACCACGGTGTTTTCACCATCCGCTCCTTCTCATTTTCCAGATTTCCCGCCGCGTCCGGCACCAGAAAGCCGACGCAGTCGATCAGTCGCAGCCGGATCGGATCGCCCTCCCCAAGCTGCAGCTCCACGGCGTCTTTCGGCACAAATTTCGGCTCCACCGTTGTGATCGTCTTTCCCTCCCCGCTTAAAGGCAGGGCATCCCGTACCTCCGCCTGTTCCTTTTCCGAAAGATACGGCAGTGCCAGCACCTCCAGGAAACGGCGGATCAGGGTGGACTTTCCCGTCCGTACAGGCCCCACCACTCCGATCAGGAACTGGCCCTTCGTTCGTTTCTGAATATCGCGGTATACTGAATATGCATCCATGCGCTGTTGTCCCCCTTTTGATCTTTGTTGCTATGTACTGTTATATTCTATGAGCCGGCCCCCTCTCCTATCACCAAAACTGCACTGCCGCGCACGCAAAAAAGGCACCGCCGCCCTTTTTTCGGACGCACAGTGCCTTTTTTCTGTCACATTCTTATCTTCAGCCTATGATCAGCTGTTTTTTCTCATGGCAGCCTCTACCACATGGCCGACCAGAACAGATGTGGTAACGGATCCTACACCGCCTGGAACCGGTGTGATTGCCTCAACGATCGGCTCAGCTTTTGCGTATGCAACGTCTCCGCAGAGTTTTCCTTCTTCGTTTACGTTGATTCCGACATCAATAACGGTCTGGCCTGCACGCAGGTAAGTATCATCCACAACACCTGCACGGCCTGCTGCTACGATCACGATATCTGCCTCTTTGACTACAGACGGCATGTCTTTCGTTCTGGTATGGCAGATGGTTACGGTTGCATTTTTCTTTAACAGCATCATGGCGGCCGGTTTTCCTACAACGAGGCTGCGGCCTACAACAACAGCTTTTTTACCGGTGCAGTCGATGCCGTAGTGGTCGAGGATCTCCATGCAGGCCTGCGGAGTACATGGCGGGAAGCCCTGTTTTGTTCCGGCGAATACGCCTACCATGGAACCGTCTGTGATACCATCTACATCTTTCTCCGGGGAGAGTGCTTTAATAACAGCTGCCTCATCGAGATGTTTCGGAAGCGGACGGAAAATCAGAACGCCATGGATAGAATCATCTTTGTTTACTTTATCGATGGTAGCCATCAGCTCTTCCTGGGTAACGTCTGCCGGGAGAAGGAATTTCTCGTATGCAACGCCTAAGGTCTCGCAGCGTTTTGTTGCTCCTCTTTCGTAGGAAAGGTCATCCTCTCTCTCGCCGACACGGATGATTCCGAGAGTCGGTTTTACTCCTTTTGCTTCCAGCTCTGCTACATTTGCTTTGATCTTCTCATTTAATGCTGCTGTTACTTCTTTTCCTAATAACTGTTTTGCCATTTTTTTATCCTCCGCTTTTCTTTTCGGTCAAAGAGAACTCCTTTTGCAACCCGCTTGCTGCCGGGAAGCTTCTCTGGCCGTTTGTTTTCAGGCTTTCAGTCTTCCCAGTACGTTCCGGAAAATCTCGTCTGCTTTTACGGTATAGACCGCAAGCATTTCATCGCATTTTCGATTCAGTTCTTCTGCATATTCCCGGTTTTTCATAGATTTCGTGTTGATATATACATTCAGGGAAGCACCCTCTAAGGCTGCTTTGCAGAATGCTACGCCAACACCTGCGTCACTGATCGCAAGTGCAGAACCTTTTGCTGCAAATTCTACGATCAGGTCGATTGCTTCGCAGCATTTTTCCATAATTTCCATTGGAACAGAGCAGGCATCCTTCAGCACAATCTCCATGACTCTTGCTTTTTCTGCCTTCTCCTCCTCTGTCTCGCGCGGCATGCCGTATGCTTTGGAGAGCGGTTCGAACACTTCTGCATCGCGCTCGATCAGGTGAAGCAGTTCGTCCTGAAGCGTGGTTGCTTTCGCCATCAGCTCTTTCATTTCCTCTTCGACATCCGCATATTTCTTTTTACCTACTGTCAGCGCACCAACCATGTTGCCAAGCGCTGTGCCGACAGCGCCAACCAGTGCAGAAGCTCCGCCACCGCCCGGAACCGGTGCTTTGGAACCGAGCACTTCTACAAACTCATTGCAAGGTACTGTTGAAAATCCCATGTTATTTTCCTCCGCTTATTTTTTTCGATCCAGAAGCCATCCTGATGGCCTCAAACCATAACTATTTTGCAGCCAGAGCCTTCAGCATATCAATTGTGACATCTCCCACAACCGCCATATCCTCTCCCTGCGTAAATGCAGCCGGGAAATTGTCCGAAAAGAGGATCTGCGCGGACGGCGGAAACTCATCATCTCCTGCCCATAAAATCAGTCGTACAAAAAGCCCTTTCATAAACTCCAGCTCATATCCGACATCACCGGATGAAATCGCCTGAGCGCCGACACGTTCCATGATCTCACGGAATGCATCCAGCTTTCCGCCAAAGCCAAACGCAAGACGGAACAGGCATCTTCCCTGGAACTGTTTAAAATAAACTTCTCCCCACGGAATCTCCCGGTACGTCAAAAATTTTCCGGTAGACGGAGCAGCTCCGCCCTCTGTCAGATAACGCAATACCAAAATTTTTGCATTCGGTTTTTTCTCGAGTGGATACCAGCCAATTATCGGCGAAACGCTTCCATCATCTCCAATATGAAATACGTTGTACTCCGGCCACGAAATCCGGTAGGAAACACCCATCAGGGAAACGGTAAACTCCTGTTTTTCCGCATCATACGGAACGTCGCACCGGCTGGAAATCTCTTTTGGATCTGCATTCTGATACACTTCCAGATAATGCTCATACGGAATACGCTCTTTGCTGTCTTTTTCGTAATTTAAGTCTACTGCCATGTAAATCCAATTCCTCTCAAAAAGGTTCGCCACAATTCAAAGCAAAACCACATGTGTTTCACCTTGAATCGTAACAGAAAGTTCTGCTTCCGTTTTATGCTTCCACAGACGGGAACATCGTCGTGTCTGTGTGCGGCAGGAAGCACGCCGCTACAAATTCATCCATATAGGTTGGTACCGTAGAGAGTTCCAGATATGTCATGTTCCGGGCAACCTCATACGTTTTCTTCTCTGCTGCTGTCGATAAAAGCATTGAGTACGCACCGGTCAGGGAAGAGTTACCAATGTAATGGAATTTTTCCAGCGGGATGTCCGGAAACATACCGATGGTAACGGCATTTTTCATGTTGATGCCGCTTCCGATACCGCCCGCTACGTAAACCTCCTCGATCATGGAAACATCCATATCCAGATAGTTCAGCATCGTACGGATCGCTGAGAAAATCGCGCCCTTGGCGCGGATAAAGTTGTCGATATCGACCTCGGTAATCTCAACATCGCGGACACTTCCAGCCTCCTCCTCGAACGCAATGACATAGCTTCCCATGCCATATTTGTCGTGGCGGATCCGTCTGCCTTCCCGGATAAATTTTCCCTTCGGATTAACCATTTTCGCACGGAACAGCGCTGCAATTACATCGATGATTCCGGAACCGCAAAGACCAATCGGCTTCGTTCCCTCATCTCCGATAACATGGTACGAAGGTTCCATCGTCTCCGGATCGATCGTACATTTTTCAATCGCACCGTCGGTCGCACGCATACCACAGCTGATATCGCCGCCCTCAAAGGCCGGTCCGGCCGAGCAGGCACAGCTTACCATAAAGTCAGAGTTTCCAAATGCAAGCTCGCCATTGGTACCAAGGTCAATAAAAAGACTCATCTCCGGCCGGTTCCAGATCATGCTGACCAACGCGCCGGCAGTAATATCTCCGCCCACATAGCTTCCGATGTTCGGTGCCAGAATGATATGGGCGTCCGGATGAATCGCAAGATTGACGTCCGATGCAAACAGTGAGTTTGTTTTAAAGAAGGCAGGAATATACGGCTCCATCCGAAGCGGATCTGCATTGATGCCCATCATCAGATGCTCCATGGTAGTGTTTCCGGCAATCGCCGCACGGTAAATCTGCTGACTGCTGATTTTCGCTGCGCGGCACATGTTGGAAATCATCGGGTTTAAGGTTTCTTTGATGATTGCATTCTGCAGTCTTTCATGGCCTCCCGGTTTCTGGGATTCAATGATACGGTTGATAACATCCGCACCATACCGGATCTGTCCGTTTCCGGAAGAGGCTTTTGCCAGGATTTCTCCGCTCAGCATATCCACGATCAGTGCAGAAACTGTCGTTGTTCCGATGTCGACAACGAGACCACCGACCACTGCTTTTGCTTCCATTGGAAGCATATCGTATAAAAAGACGTCATTTGCCGTAACCCGGACGACACACTGTGCCTGAAAATGGGATTCCCGAAGGACATCCGGCATTTTTTTCAGTACAGAGTACGGAATCCGTACCCGTTCAAGCCCCGTCGCTGCCTGTACAGCCCAGGTTACTCTCTCGTTATCCGGCATCGTATCATCCAGAGTAGGCTCTTCCATTGAGATTGTAATCACCTGCATGCTGTTTTTCAATTCCAGGCCGGCGTCTGTAATTTTCTTTTTCGTATCTTCAAAAATTGCAATTTCACTCGGTGAACTAAGGTCTGCCACTTTCATGCGGCTCCGGTAAGCGGATGCAATGTCCGGCACTTCCACTTCAACATCGCCTTTGACGGTGCTGACGCACGCCAGTCTCCAGCCATTCTGATATTCTTCCTCAGAAATATGGCGGGTTATTTTGGAATCCAGCTCACCGCTCACAAGACGAACGCGGCATTTACCGCACGATGCGTTTCCGGAACACGGTGCATCGATCGGCACATTGCTCTTCTGCGCTACTTCAAGAAGGCGCTCGCCCTCGGTTGCGTAGGTGACTACCGGTTCTCCTTCTTCAAATCGAAAGGTTACTTTTGCCATAATCTGTAAATCCCCCAGTCGTATATATTCTCCGCTTTTTTTATTTTTCCGCTTTTAGATAGAAAAACCCCTGATGGTGCCTCAGGTTTTCGCAAACGCTGCGGCACCATCAGGGGAAAACCTGCGAGATTTAAAGATTAAAGCTCCAGATAAGAATCTGCATACAGAGTGTTGCCTTTGAATACGTCACAGGATTTAATGGTCTCCATCAGTCTCAGGTCATTCGGGTTAACGATGGCGCTGGTCAGACCCTGCATCATAGCCATAGCTACAAGTGCGGAATCCATGATCGGACGGATGTTTTTCGGCATACCGTTGGAGTTGTTGGAAAGTCCGCCGGTAGAATTCAGTCCCATATCGCTGAACATCTTGATACACTCAAGAACTTCCATCTGTTTGTCCTGCATTCCTTTTACAACCAGGAACAGCGGGTCAAACCACAGATCTGTCGGCTCCATGCCATGCTCCATACCTCTTTCCAGAAGGGTCTGGCAGTACATCATACGCTCGTCGTTATCTTTTGCAATTCCTTCACCGTTGCAAAGTGCAATAACGATTGCATCGTTTGCAGCTGCAAGGTCAACGTACTCGATTCTTCCTGCAGCATCTGCAGAGTTTACGATCGGTTTTCCTTTGGAACGGTTGTATACAGAGATACCAGCCTCAATTGCTTTTTTGTTGGATGTATCCAGAGCCAGCGGAACATTGTCAAAATTGCTCTGCAGCAGCTCAACAGCCCACTTCATAATGTCCTCTCCATCATTTTCAGCCGGTCCGATGTTTACATCAAGGTAAACGGCACCAGCATCCAGCTGCTGTTTTGCTCTCTTTAAAATTGGCTCTTCATCTCTTGCTGCGAATGCTTTGTTTACAGTAGGAGCTGTAACAGAAAGTCTTTCGCCGATGGTTACAAATTTTGCCATATCTCTTCTCCTTTTCTTTTGGGAATCCCCCATAATTATTTTTTCACGGGAGAAACTTCCGGATACCAGAGTTCCTCCCGGATTTTTTATGTATTACAGTTCTCCGTTTGCCTGCAGATCTTTCATGAATTTCACAAGCTGAACTGCCTCAAGCGGAGCAACGATTACTTCCCATCCAGGAAGTTTGGACTCAATGTCGCCCTTTAATACGGCTACTTTACCAGGAATGATAACTTTTCTGGATTTTACTTTATCTTCTACATTCTCTTTGAAGAATTTGGAGATAGAGTTACCGGAGAATTTACCTGCTGCCCAGGAAGTCAGTACGGAAAGTCCGCCGGCATCGTTGATTACAAGGTTAACCGGAACTCCGGATCTCTCGAGCTCTCCGGATACCAGGAAATAGGTCAGGGCAAAGTCTACTGTGGTCAGGCAGATCGAATTTTCGTCTGCGCCGTTCAGCGGGTAGATGCCCGGCTCTACTTTCATCGGTTTCTGCGGATCGGTAAATACGTTCTGGCGAAGTCCGAATACCGGAAGTGCCTCTGCGTATCCCATCTCCTCAAGAACGATGATAGAACCGTATTTCATGGTGAACAGGGAAAGCAGTGCCTGCTGCATATATCTGTCGCCCTGTGCGATTTTTGCCAGATTTACAATAGACGGATAACCGAAGGTACGGTCTGTATCCTTTAAGGATGCACGTCTTACCTGTACGGTAGTAGCGAAGGTCTCTTTGATGGTTGCTTCTGTGGTATCAAGAACAAGGTTCTTGTTGCCGAGTTTCTCGATTGCTTCTACGGTGTCGTGAAGCTCATCAATATTTGCGCCGCTAACGCCGAGAACAACGCCTGCCTCTGTGGCAAGTTTGCTCATCTCTTCATAGTTGGATGCATTTGCACCATTCAGGATCGGTTTGCCTGCTTTGCATACTTCCAGAGCAGCTTTTGCAGCATCTGCGTCCTCACAGCCAAGTACCAGAACTTTTCCGGTTGCTGCTGCTTTCGTTACAAGAGATACGTATTTGTCTACGCCATTTCCGGCATAGTTTACATACAGCATCTCTGCGCACATACGCTCACCGATACGGTCGTAATCAACTTTTTTGTCTTCTTCCAGTTTTGCATCGATCTCTTCGTCAGACATGCAGCTGCAGAGAGATACCGCATAACGGGTTTTGCTTACAAATGTTTTCTCATGACGATAGAGGACCGTCTCTCCGCCAAGAGTGTACTCACTGTCGCCGGTTCCGACTTTGATCGTCTTCATTGGCGGTGCGGTAGCTTCGGAAAGCTGTGCCATAGCGTCGTCAGACATATATGGGCACGCTGAAATATCCATAGCGCCCTGTGCAACCTTCATGGAGAATGCCATACAGGTCGGACATCCGCACTCCTTACAGTTTTTCTTTGGGGTCATTTTAAAAATCTGAATACCTGATAATGCCATAATTCTTTATCCTCCTAATCTCTTCCTTACGTACTGATTACATCAGTTCCTGAATCATTTTGGAAATGGTTGCAACAGACTGTGGATGTTTGAGGATAACTGCATCAGAACCAGAAGCCAGAGATGCGGCTGCTGTCTGAATCTCCATAGAGACTCCTCGTACTTCCTGATTTCCCCATTCCGGAGATTCCTCTTCTGTTGCCATTGCCTCTTTTACATTCCATGTCTCAGAAGCGATTGGAGTAATAATTGGCATCTGCAGCATTTTATCGTCCTGGGATAATGCTGCTGCTTTGATACGGTCCAGTGTAGATACTACGTACTCATATCCGTATCCGACTGCTGCAGAACCTACGTTCATAACAATGCTGTCTGCGCTGACACCGAGCTGGGTCATAACAACATTCAGCTGTTTTGCAAGGTTGATATCTACAGCGGACTCAGCGCCGACTTTCTGGTTGTATGCCAGACCTGCGGCTGCACCAACTGCCTTGTAATCTTCTTCTCTTGCGGACATAACAAGAACGTTTCTTCCCTGAAGGACCTCTGCTACTTTTGTGAGCAGTTCGGAATCCTTCTCAACGTTTTTACATCCTTCTACAACAAGCGGCACGTCAACGGCATCAGCAACCTCTTTGACTGTCTCAATGAGTTCTTCTACCGATTTGTTCAGACCGTTCGGGTCTCCGCCTGCCAGACGAAGGCAGAGGAAATCTGCACCTTCCATAGCTGCTGCTTTTTTTGCAATCTCGCCCATGGTAGCTGCACCTTCATAGTATGCTTTTACGCTTTCCGGTTCTCCTTCCATACCAAGGTCTGTGATTTCAACGCCGACCTTCGGTCCGTTTTTGATTTCACCGTCGAAAGCATAGAATGGTAATACGTTTTCTCCGCCAAGAGTTACGGTTTTGTCTCCGCTGCCGATTACAACGGATTTAATTGCTGCATTAAACTTTTGTGGTTTGCGATTAAACGGCATAAAAAAAGCCTCCTTAAAAATAAAATTCCATACAGGCATATCTCCATGATTCCGCTTCATGGACACACCTGTTATTATTTTAACGTTTTTTCCCGGAGAATGCAAGATTTACCAGGATATTTTCCAAGATTTTCTGACAAAAAGTATCCGTTTTCTTTTCGTCAGCCGTTTTTTCCCAGAAAATCACTTTACAGCTGCCGGCATGTGCCGGAAAGGGCTTCCTCCTCCGCTTTGGAATCCCCTCCCAAGCCATGCCGGTCTGCTTATTCTTTCACAGGATAAGCCTGTAAAATACGAATTACATCATTGGATCCATGCCAAGTGCCGGATGACCTTTCTCGGTCAGGAATGCAACCAGTGTCTCCGGATCTTCTGCGATGGTCTCATCACCGATCATATCAGTAAAGTTGTCGATACCGTACAGCTCTTTTGCTGTTTCATTCAGTTTCTCTGCAACCTGCTCTTTCAGCTCTTTCGGCATCCATACGATACGGGCAACGCCGCCTTCTGCTTTCATAAATTTCTTGGAAGCGATAAAGTGTTTGCCGTGTCCCATGAATCCAGGAGTCTGAACACCGCCGCCTGTCATGGAAGCCAGCTCGGAGAAGGTCATTCCCAGAGGAGTCATGCCTGCGTACTCACGGTTTGCGATGCAGACACCGTTGGAGAACGGCTCGATACCACAGATACACTCGAAGCATCCGCAGGATGTCATTGGTTTTTCCATGATGGAGTACAGAGATACATCATCAAGAGCACCCTGGGAAAGTTTACGAACAGCCTCGTTAACATCCTCGTACTCACCGATTCTCTCATCGATTACTTTTTCTTTTGTGATAACCTGGCAAGGTCCGTTCGGATCCAGCTCGTTGGTAGCTTTTGCATCCAGCCATGAAACAGCACCGCAAAGTCCGAGACGCTCTGGTGTAACAACACATACATGGCTCGGGGAGAATGCCTGGCACATGATACAGCTGTAGTATACCGGTACGGATTCATCTGTCATGGTAGACAGACGCTCGTCACGTTTGTCGAATACCGGGATTGCAATTTCGTGGCGGATCTTGGTACAGTCTTCCGGATTGGTGTAGATCTTAACCTGGCATTTGTCAACAACAGCCTCGAACTCGTTCTTCACCTGTGCGTACAGAACTTCTCCGAAGTGTTTTGCACGGAAGCCTGCGTTGAAAGCTTCTTTGCTGACACGGATACGGATCATATCACGCTGTCCGGTATGCATCACACCTTCGATGCAGTTCAGGTAGCTGTGGAATTTACGCTCAAATACAGGCTCGAAATCCGGCTGCATGCTCTTTCCGGCAACCTCAACAACGTATGCAATGCTGTGCTTGGAACCTACCTCGAACTCGTCGATGTCCGGTCCGATCAGCTCGATCTTGTGATCTTCTACTTCGGAAGCATCTTTTGTCTGAACCAGCTCGCAGCAGTCTACGCGGGAACCGTCAAACTCAACCTGCATATCACCACGGCGGATGATTTCACCCTCGAATGCAGATGCGAATGCAACCGGGATATCAATGTTGGTGATTTTGATCTTGATATCGCGTGCTTCCAGAGAAGTTGCGTTGAATTTGGAAACGTCCTTCTGGATAATAAGGCTCTTCGGAATAGCCGGAACGTCTTTGTCATCGTTTGTGATAACCGGAAAGCCAAGTGCAATTGCACCAGCGCCGCATGCAACGATCACATCATCCAGAGGAGCAAAAGCATTTACGAATGCCGGTACACGGTCTTTGGTGTAGGTCATCAGTGCGCCTGCATCGCCTGCAGTTACGTTACCGAAGATCAGGGCTGCACGGATTGCTACGGATACAGCATGGATAACAGATGTTACGTCTTTTCCAAGCGGGATGACACGTACGTTTGCGCCGGTCTTGTATCCCAGTTCCTGACACTGATCAATGATTCCGCCAACCAGTGTTACAAGAATACCCTGTGCCTGATAGCTCTTAACCAGATCCACGCCTTCCTGTGCAGTCGGAGCGCTTCCAAGGATAACAGCTACGCCCGGGATATCGCCTGTTACAAGCGGCACACCAAGCTCACGGATGATGGCATCGCTTAAATGGCCGTAGCACGGCTCATCATATGGTTTTGCACCGTCGATGTATTTAATTGCCTCGATGAACTCTGCGCAGAGTGCAGTTGCAACACCGGACATAAATACATCATTCAGCTGATTTTCTCTTGTCATCAGAGATTTTACCACGCCAAGAGCCTCTTTCATCTCTTTTAAGTTGGTAACCTTTACTCCTGTTACAGCATAGTAACACGGAAGTGCGTAAGCAGTGTCCGGGAAGCTGACTGCTTTTTCCTCTCCGTTTGCTGCGATTGCGGCATCAACGGCAGCTTCGGTAAGACCGTATACTGCATCATTTCCGCCAAATACTCTCTCGAATAATGTCATGTGTTTTTCCTCCTATCACACTTTTTCCATGCCAGGCATGTTTGACTTATCGATTTTTGTTTTTATTTTCCGTATCTCTTCTACTGCAGCCGCGCTGTAATCATATGGAGACGAACCTTCCCTGTCCGCTTCCATAATTTCCGGGTTGTAGTGGACCATGCCCAGAAGATCCTCCGGGGGGATACGGTCCTGTATGAATGCCTCATCTTTTTCGTCGCGTACTTTGTTTGCCACGACATGAACCTGATGAACGCCAAGCTCTTCGGCCAGACGTTTGACATTCTTATAGGTCTGAATACTTCTTGCACCCGGCTCGATGACTACGATGAACATATCCATGCCCTCCGTCGTTCCTCTTCCCAGATGCTCAAGGCCTGCTTCCATGTCGAGGATGACAACATCCCCTCTGTGAAGGACCAGGCTGTTGATGATTCTCCGCAGCATCACATGCTCCGGGCAGACACAGCCGCTTCCGGCCGTCTCCACGGTGCCAAGCGTCAGGAGTTTGACTCCGTTGTACTCTTTGCTGTATTTATCGGGAATATCACTTACTCTCGGATTTATTTTGTAAAACCGGTTGTCTGCACTTGCCTCGGTGCGCTCTTCGATCAGTTTTCTCATTTTGGTAATCGGAACGATCGAATCGAGGATTTCTTCCGGAAATCCAAGCGCAAGGCCCAGATTGGCATCCGGATCGACATCTGCAGCCAGAACCGGATGGCCTTCTTCTGCATAAAGTCTTGCAAGGGTCGCTGCGATGGTTGTTTTTCCTACGCCACCCTTTCCAGTTACTGCTATTTTCATTTTACACCTTTTCACTTCAAAAAGGGCGGTCTCTTTTTACGTCAGGGACCGCCCTGTCCTTTTTATACGCCGAGTGCGGCACGTTTCTCTTCGATTCGTGCGAGCATTGCATCGCCCAGCTTGTCGATGTCTTTTTCTACTGTGTAAGCTGCCTCAACCCAGTCGCGGACACCGTTGGTCAGAAGTCCTGTTACCTCAGTGGATCCGGATACGTACGGCTCTACGCCAAGGTAAGTATCGATACCGGTTGCTACAACATAGTTTCCGATGGAAACTGCTTTCTCAGACATCCACTCCGGAGCACATCCGACAACCGGAAGCTGGGAAATATTGACATTACCGATTTTAGCAAGTTCTGCTACAAGAACCATCATACGGGAGATATCAACGCAGGATCCCATGTGGAGTACCGGCGGGATATCAGCCAGCTCGCAGACACGTTTCAGACCTGCACCGCAGAGATCTTTAGCACGTTTGTCCATCAGACCTGCTCTTGCTGCTGCCTGTGCAGAGCATCCGGAAGCAACGATGATAACGTCGTGCGCGATCAGCTTCTTCATCAGCTCGATGTGAGCGGTGTCCGGACGGACTTTCGGGTTGTTGCATCCTACCATGGCAACTGCACCGCGGATAACGCCGGATGCCACACACTGCCACAGCGGCATCAGAGTTCCGGTCTGGTCAACCTGGGAATTGGTTACTTTATCCAGAGTCTTAATGATGGACTCAAAAGAGTATCCCACGGTTGCTTTCTGCTTCATATGCGGGATATGTACCAGCTCCGGTTTCCGGTTTTTAAAGTTTTCAATTGCCATTTTTACGATGGCTTTTGCATTCTCACCTGCTGTTTTTGCGTTGAAACGAATGTATTCTGCATCCGGCATCTGCGCAATCGGGCTGGTGGTAACGAATTTAGTATGGAAACATTTGCTTAAAGGTCCAAGGGCCGGGAAAATACACTGTACGTCAACAACGATGGCCTCGCAGGCACCGGTCAGTACCACGTTTTCCTGCTGCAGGAAGTTACCTGCCATCGGCACGCCGCGGCGCATTGCTACTTCATTGGAAGTACAGCAGACACCTGCTACGTTGATTCCCTTTGCTCCCATTTCTTTTGCATATGCGATCATCTCCGGATCGTCTGCGTATTCGCAGATCATCTCGGAAAGTGACGGATCATGGCCATGAACGATGATATTTACTTCATCTTCTTTCATAACACCAAGGTTTGCCTCGGTTTCGATCGGCTTTGGAGTTCCGAACAGTACGTCAGAGAACTCGGTACCCATCATGGAGCCGCCCCATCCATCGGAAAGTCCGGAACGAAGGGACTGGCGAACGAGTGCTTCCGGAAGGGAAGAACATCCCATATGGGTCATATGAAGAGAACATGCAACCTCACGGTCAATCGCACGCGGTGCGATTTCTTCTCTCTCCCAGATTTCCTGTGTATGCTGCGGAGCACGTTTCAGGAATCTCTGTGTTCCGAACGGTTTACCATACTCTAAAAGAGCCAGCTCGGACATCTCATGTGCCAGATCATAGATATCTTTTCCTTCTGTCTCTACGCCCCACTCTTTTGCAATACGGATCAGTTTCTCCGGATCTTTTACTTTGTAGTTTCCGTTTGGATCAGCCTCATGCAGTGTGTGGCAGATCTCACGGCCATGATCGGAATGTGTTGCAGAACCGCCTGCTGTAAAGCGCAGGAAGTTACGTCCTACAATACCGTGTACATCGCATCCGCAGATTCCTCTCGGTGCCTTTGGTGTAATACGGCAAGGTCCCATCGTACAGATACGGCAGCAGGTTCCCTGCTCACCGAATTTACAGTGCGGGGTCTGGTTTTTTACACGAAACTGCCATGCGTCAGCGCCAACCTTTGCACCTGTTTCCAGGAGCTCATTCGTGGCCTGTTCGAATTCTTCTACGCTTGTTAATTTGAATTCGCTCATCTTGTCCTCCTCAAGATTGTATTTTAATATTTTTATGGTAAAAACATCCTCCCATGGGGGATATTTTACTTTTGAAATATTCCTCCGTCTGCAGCGTGTACAAAGCGGAGGGCAGATTCTCTGTTTTTATAAATCAAGGTTTTCTACGATTTTCTTTAATGCCGCGCGTACCGGAGAGTCTTCCGGCAGACGTACAGTTGGTTTTCCGTCACAGTCATATTCATAAACCTGATCATCGTGCGGAACAACGCCAAGGAGAGTTAATCCCTGTTTTTCAATTTCCTCACGGGTTCCCTCATTTAACACGCCATTCGGCGCGCGATTTACGATCAGTCCTACCTGCTTCGGCTTCATATCGCATTCTTTGATCAGCTCCGCGATTCTCGCAGCGGCCTGTACCCCTCTTCTTGAGCAGTCACTGACCAGAATAGCTGTATCCATGCCCGGAAGTATACCACGGCTGATATGCTCCATGCCCGCCTCGTTATCCACAACCATGAAGGGGTAATTCGGATACAGCTTGGCAAGCTGATTCTGCAGAAGTCCATTGACGAAGCAGTAGCAGCCTTTTCCCTGTGTTCTTCCCATTACAAGCAGGTCAAAATCATCTTCCTCAGTCAGAGCGCCTGCAAATTTAAATTCCGCATAATCTGCCTTGCTCATGCCTGCCGGAATCGGGTTTTTGGATGCCATCTCTGCACGGGCAATCTCCTCCCGGATATCTCCAAGGGTAGCTTCTACTTCTACACCGAGTACCTCATTCAGGTTTGAGTTTGCGTCCGCATCAACCGCGAGAACAGGACCTTTTCCTGACTCGCAGAGATACTGGATCAGCAAGCCGCATAATGTTGTTTTTCCAACGCCGCCCTTTCCGGCGACAGCTATTACGTGTGCCATAAAAATCGGATGCCTCCCAAATTCAAGTAATTAATTCATTAAACCAGTGTGCAAAGGCCGGATCTGTCGATGATTTCAGATACGTCTTTCCATTTATTCAGCGCGTACAGATGAATTCCGTTGACACCGAGTGCACGGTATGCATCAATCTGTTTTACGGTATATTCGATACCCTCTTCTTTGAACTCTGCAACTTTCTTGTCGTAGAATACGTCGAACGGTTTGCCCTCTGCGTCTTTTGCTGCAAATGGGTTCGGGAACAGCCAGTGTCTGGAGATCATTCTGGAAAGCTCTCTATCCATAACACAGCCGTTTCTGGAAAGTGCCATGTTGATGGTAGCTGCCTGATCCAGGATCGGCATAACTCCAACGTCTACCGGCATGGTGATTCCTGCTTTACGGATTGCATCGAGCCAGTATTTGAACTGCTCCATATCCCAGCAGAGCTGTGTCATGATGTAATCAGCTCCGTTGTCCTGTTTCTGTTTCAGAACTGCGATATCAGACTCCAGACTTCTGCAGGAGATGTGGCCTTCCGGTGAACCTGCAACAGCGATTTCAAATTTATCGCCGTAGGTATCACGTACGAATTTTACAAGATCCGTAGCGTAGTCAAAGTCGCCGCAGGTTGTGGTCTCGCCAAGCGGAATATCTCCGCGCAGTGCCAGCATGTGGTCTACGCCGTCAGCCAGATACTGATCCAGCTGCTCTTTGATTCCCTCTTTTGTGTTTTTGATAACGGTGAAATGAGTAACCGGTGTGGTTCCGGCATTTTTGATCATCTGACATACTTCACGGTTTGCTCCGACGTTTCCGCCGCCTGCTCCGTATGTACAGGAAATGTAAGACGGGTTATATTTCATCAGGTGGTCGATGGTACCCGGCAGATTCTGCAGTCCCTTCTCTGTCTTTGGCGGGAACAGCTCAAAAGACAGAAGAGTCTTGTTTTTCATCTCTTCTGAAAGTTTCATAATTCAATTTACCTCCGCTTTAATATGATATATTCCTATTCTAAGTCCCGGTTCGCTTGTTCTGTTTGTTCCGATTTGCAGAACCCGGGGGCCTAAAACCGCTTTTATAGAATAACTGGTTCCGTCAACCAATTATCATTCACAGTCCAGCTCTACAATGCTGTTTGCAAGATCTACCATTTTGATCTTACCCTGCAGTCTGATCTCCTCACCCATGATGTCACGGATCAAAACGTATTCTCCATCGACATCGATGCGGCTCACATTTTTACAGACAACTGTGTTTTCCGGATTTTTGTATACCGTTGCAAGGCACATAGCTTACGCCTCCTCTACTTAACTTCTTTCAAATGTTCTTTTACAAGCGTCAGTGCAAGGGACAGGCGCATATTGCCTTTCTGGAAATCGGATACTCCCTCCCTGATCTGTTTTGCGGCGTCCGCCATTCCGGCCTTTTCCAGTTTGTCGGCCATCTCGTCGAGTTCTGCTGCGTGATGTTCATTGTGCTGCAGCATATAGGTTAAAAGGGCAAGATTCTCGTCCTTGCATTTTTCTTCGGAACCGCATGCATTGCAGGCATGTCCGCAGTCTTCTCCCTCGTGATGATGGTCATGGTGATGATGGTGCTCGTCGTGAGCTCCGTGTGGAATGGGATTTCCATTCTCGTCATATAATAAATGCATAATATGGCCTCCTCTGTCCCCGTTTTTTCTCCTCTGCCGTCCGTTTCGTCCGCTTTTTGTTTTCTTGAAACGTCCTGCAGATTGTACAGGGAATGATAAATAAATATCAATTCGAATTTATTATACTCTATTTCATGCACAAAATCAATACAGCCCTCACAAAATTTCTGTACAATTCGCCGTACAGTCTGCCCTGGCATCCTCCTTTTTTCTTACAGGGCTTGTTATTTTTTTCTCATTTTTCAATTGTGTTAAACTTTTTTAATATATTTGGTCTGATTTCTTTAAAATTTCATGTTATACTTACGGTATTTATGAGAGAAATACGGCAGAATCTTTTTTTAACCGGATCAAGTAAGTCCCCTGCCTCCATTGCGTGAAGCAATAAGCAGTGGGTGGGGACTTGTTTGTATCAGGAGGAGTGCAAGCTCCTTCTGATACACTGCGGAGCAGTTATTCGATTATGAGCAAGTAGCAAAGCGGATTGCGAATATCCGCTTGACTTCAAGATACGGAGGGTTTTCATGGCACTTTCTATTCCAACCATTACATTGAACGACGGCAGAGCGATGCCGCTTCTGGGGCTTGGCACTTACAAATCGACAGAAAAAGAGGCAGAAAAAGCAATTGTCACCGCGGCAAAATACGGCTACCGTCTGATCGATACCGCCTCCTCCTATAAAAATGAGGACAGCATCGGCCGCGGGATCCGCGCAAGCGGGATTCCGCGGGAAAATTTTTTTATTAGCACAAAGGTATGGAATACCGCGCAGCGGGTCGGTGATATCGAAGGTGCCTTCAACCGCAGCCTCGACCGTCTCCGTCTCGACTACGTTGATCTTTACCTGATTCACTGGCCGGTGCCGGGCTGCTACCCGGAGACGTGGCGCGCACTCGAAAAAATCCGCGAATCCGGGCGTGCAAAATCGATCGGCGTCAGCAACTTCGAGGAGCCGCACCTTACCGCCCTCTTTGAGTTTTCCGGCGTCATCCCGGCCGTCAACCAGATCGAATGCCATCCGCTCTGGAACCGGAAACCGCTCATCGCTTTCTGCCGTTCACATGGAATCGCCGTTCAAGCGTATGCGCCGCTCGCAAGAGGTCTTTATCTGAACCGTGAGATTATGCAGCAGCTGGCAGAAAAGTATGTACGCACTGAAGCGCAGATCGGCCTCCGCTACCTCGTCCAGCAGGGCATCAGTGTCATCCCGAAATCGACACAGCCGGACCGCATTTTTGCCAACGCGGATGTCTTCGACTTCGAACTTTCTGAAGCCGACATGGCGCTCATCGACACGATGGACGAACAGCTCCGCTCTGCTTCCATACCGGATGACCTGCTGTAACTGCGGATTCACAGAAAAAGCAGCACAGAAAATCTGTTTCTTTCCGTTTCAGATTTCTGTGCTGCTTTTTCTGTTTCTCTTTATTTCGAGGATACCATCCAGTCTGCTGCAGGTGCAGATCCAGTCCCCCATTGCTTCGGCTTCTTCTAAATCATGCGTGACCAGAAGCATCGTTTTTTCTTTTCCTTTTCTGCGGATATAGTTCATCGTTTTCTTTTTCGTCCCCGCATCCAGTCCCCGGAACGGCTCATCCAAAAGGAGGAAATCTGCGTCCATGCGCATAGCCCGCAGAACCGCCACCCGCTGGCGCATGCCGCCCGACAGTTCCGATACAGCCTGGTTTTCACAGCCCGAAAGGCCGAGTTCCTCCATCTCCTCCACAAGATGACGGGAGCTTCTTTTTTCTTTTCCAAACATGCGGCGCTTTACCGCGAGCTGGATATTGGCTGCAGCTGTCAGTTCTTCTGCCAGCCGCGGTTCCTGAAAAACCATACTTTTTCTTAAGGCTTCCAGTCCCCCGATTTTTCCGCCGTCCGCCTGCTCCAGGCCTGCCAGAATCCGCAGCAGGGTTGTCTTTCCCACCCCGGAAGGAGCCATCAGACAGGTCACTGCTCCTTTTTTCAGTTCCATCGTAAGATTCGAAAAAATAACGTGTTCTCCATACGCTTTTTTCAGATGGCAGATTTCAATCGTATCTTCTCTCATTTCATCACCAGCATCCTTTTTTCTGCAAGATCCATTCCTTTTAAAACAGCTTTTTCGAGACAGAAGCTGACGTACACGATCGCTGCCGTCCAGGCAAAGAGTCCCGGTGTGTCGAGATATATTTTTGCCTGATACAGATGCTCTCCGATGGATCGGTTCGGAATGCCGATTACTTCTGCTGCCGTTCCGGCCTTCCAGCAAAGGCCGAGGGAAAGTGAACATCCCGTCCGGATATATGGGTACAGCTGCGGCAGGATCACCCAGCGCAGCCGCACCGGCCGCGGAACCTGAAAAACGTCTGTCATCTCCAAAAGCGCTGTGTCCAGTTCCCGCAGGCCGTTCCGCGTGTTTGTATACAGGATCGGAAATACCATCAGAAACGAAATCACAACCGAAAGATTCTTCGACGAAACCCAGATCAGGATCAGAATCACAAAAGAAGCGACCGGCACTGCTTTCACTGCTGCAACCAGCGGCGTCAGGAGTTCTTCTGCAATGGAAAACCGACCGGCAAGTGCAGCTCCTGCAATTCCCGCCGCCGCACCAAGAAGGAATCCGGCTCCGATGCGTGCTCCGGAAAACAGCAGGGACTGCCAGAAGACCGGTTCTGTTGCAAGCGTAAAAAGGCGTTTCAAAACAGCGGCAGGAGATGCCAGAAGGATCTCCTGCCCGACAAAAACGCTTGCCGCCTGCCAGATCATAAGCCAGAACACGATCGGCCAGAGCTTCGTTTTTCTCTGTTTCTCTTTTTTGTTTTTATTCGGAATAATAGAAGTCATCTCCTGGAAGTTCTCCTCCGACTGTCTCCGGGTTCTGGTCTTTGAGTACACCGAGATAACCGGAAAGCTTCTCTTTCATCTCATCACCGGTGATGCAGACAATGTTGCATGCCGGAAGCGCTTTCTTTGCGACTGCCTCCGGAACAATGTCATAATCCCCGATCAGTTTTGCCGCCTCATCAGTGTTTTCGGTTACGTAGGATACGGATGCCCGGTAAGCTTCCATGAAGTCTGCAACTGCTTCCGGATGCTCCTTGGCAAAGGCAGTGCGCACAACGGTAACACCTGTCACCAGTGTGCTCGCCGTTCCTTCGGACTTCTGGATTTTGTTCCATTCTTCGGTCAGGTCAAGTGCGGTGCGCAGCGTTTCTTTTTTCGTCTGTGCCGTCGTTACAAACGGCTGCGGCAGCATGGCGATTCCATCGGCATCTTCTGCAAGTGCTGCCACGCACTCGGCGTGTTCGCTCTTCCACTCGATCGTTACGTCCTCACCCGGTACGAGACCGTTCTTTTCGAGGATATAATTCAAAGCATACTCCGGAGTTGCACCTTTGCCGCTCGCATAAATGGTTCTGCCCTTCAAGTCTGCAACCGACTGTACGGTATCGCCGTCCTCGACAATATAAAGGACACCGAGCGTATTGACTGCGAGCACCTGTACACCGCCGTTCGTCTTGTTGTAGAGCACGCTTGCAAGGTTCGCCGGAACCGCGGCGATATCCACCTCTCCCTGTACCAGTTTTGCGCTGACCTCATCCGGGGCAGCGGCAAGTTCAAACGTGTCCGCAGGTGACTCTTTGCTGTCGTTATCGCTCATCATTTTTACCATTCCCATGCTGGTCGGTCCTTTTAATGCAAGCACATGGACCAGTGTCTCATCTTCTGTTTCCGATGCTGCTGTGCTGCTCTCCGTCTGCGTACTTTCTGATACTGTACTTTCTGATCCTGTGCTTTTTGTCCCGCTGCTCTCCGTCTTTGTCTCTGTCTGGCCGCATCCTGCAAACAGAAGTACCATTGCAAGAATCGCTGCCGCAAAGCCCATCTTTCTTTTCTTTTTCACTTTTGTCTCCACCTTGCTGTTCTTTTTAGTCTACCAGCTTGTCCAGTTCTTTTACATATTCTGTCTGACTGGAAATCTTGTGTTTTGCCTGCGCCGCATATTTGTTGACTGCCGCCTGCGACTTTTTGATTGACTGCATCGTGCCGGCTCCTGCCACGCATCCGCCCGGACAGGCCATGCCTTCGAGAAGATAACCGTTGTACTTTCCGGCCTTTGCCATTGTCAGCAGTTTCCGGCATTCCTTCAGACCTTCTGCATTTGCCATCTTGATTTCGCGGTCCGGATATTTTTCACGGATTACATTTTCCACAGATTTTGCAACGCCGCCGGAGACAGCAAAGTTTCTTCCGTCCACCGATGCATCGCTGACGCCGTCCGGATCTTCCTCAAGTGCACTCACATCTACCTGGCGCGCATCGAAAATGCCCGACATCTCTTCAAACGTCAGAACGAAGTCCACCTCACTGCGGACAGACCGGCGCATGGCCTCCAGTTTTTTCGCCGCACACGGTCCGACAAAGACAACCTTCGCATTCGGATTGTGTTTCTTGATCAGACGCGCCGTCAGCGTCATCGGGGTCAGTGCCATCGAGATACAGCTTGCGTAATCCGGGAACAGTTTCTTCGCCATTACAGACCAGGCCGGACAACAGGATGTCGCCATAAACGGCAGTTTCTCCGGAACTTCGTTCACAAAATCCTCTGCCTCCTGTGCCGCACAGAGATCCGCTCCGATCGCAACTTCAAAGACATCCGCAAAACCGAGCTTTTTCATCGCCGCACGCAGTTTTCCAGGCGTTACTTTCGGTCCGAACTGGCCGACAAACGCCGGTGCCAGCGCTGCATAGACGCGCTCTCCCGACTGGATCGCACGGATTACCTGGAAGATCTGGGATTTGTCCGAAATAGCGCCGAACGGGCAGTTGACGAGACACTGGCCGCAGGATACACATTTCTCGTAATCGATATCCGCTTTTCCGTTCTCATCCGAACCGATGGCATCCATTCCGCAGGCTCTCGCACACGGACGCTCCTGAATGATAATAGCCTGGTATCCGCATACCTTGGCACACTGACCACATTTGACGCATTTATCCTGATCAATATAGGATCGTCCATTGGTGCGGTCCAGCGTAATGGCCTTTTTCGGACAGACTTCCACGCACGGATGTGCAAGACACCCCTGACATCCCTCCGTGATCAGAACCCGTTTTTCATGACAGGCGTTGCATGCAAATTTGATGACATTAATGAGCGGCGGTGTATAATACGTCTCCGCCTGGTCCGCCAGTTTGATATTGTCCGAGATCGGGGCGTGCTCTGCCGCGCTTCTGCACGGAAGTCCCATTGCAAGGCGAAGCCGCTCTCCTACAATCGCCCGCTCCAGAAACACATCATTTCTAAAATTTCCGACCTCGCCGGGAATTACACGGTAAGGAATTTCCTCGATCGTCTTTTCCACCGGGGAGTCCACGTCATACGCCATTTTTGCAACTTCCGTAAAAATGGCATGGCGGATTTCCTGAATTCTTGTTTCTACTCCTCTCATTCTTTCTTCCTCCTGCTGTATTTTCCTCCGCATCTTTTCAGTTAAAATTACTCCGCTTTCTATTACTATACTTGATTTCGAAAGTATTGTCATCTTTTTCCCGTATTTTTGCTGAAAAATTTCGGTCTGCACAAAAAAGAACCTGCCGTCTCTGTATCATTTCACAGAAGTGACAGGTTTCTTATTTTTACCGCTCCCAGAGATCCGGGGCGAGTTCGTCTTTTTTCATACGCTGCATCAGTTCATCCACAGCCTGTTTCGGGTTTTTGTTTTCAAACAGAACCTGATTGACTGCCTGAATGATCGGCGTTTCGATTCCGAATTTTTTCGACAGGGTAAGACCCGCTTTTGCGGAATAGACGCCCTCGACGATCATCTGAACTTCATCCATCGCCTGCTGCATCGTTCTGCCCTGGCCGATCAGGTATCCGGCTTTCCGGTTCCGGCTGTGAACGGAAGCACACGTTACAATCAGGTCGCCGATACCGGAAAGACCGTAGAAGGTTTCCGCATGGGCACCCATCGCCGTGCCGAGCCGTGCAATTTCCGCGATCCCGCGGGTAATCAGAGCCGCTTTCGTATTGTCGCCGTAGCCAAGACCATCTGCCGTTCCGGCTGCCAGTGCGATGACATTTTTCAGAGCTCCGCCAAGTTCAATTCCCGTGATGTCCGGGCTTGTGTAAACGCGGAAGACCGGACTCATGAACACATTCTGCACATACAGTGCACTCTCGCGGTCATGCGCGCCGACAACGATCGTGGTCGGCAGGCCGCGGCCGACTTCCTCTGCGTGGCTCGGTCCGGAGAGAACAACGACATTCGCTCCCGGCACTTCCTCCTCGATGATCTGAGACATCGTCATCAGGGTATCGGCTTCCACGCCTTTTGCCACATTGACGATGAGCTGGCCGTCCGGAATATCCGCCGCATACTTTTTACATGTGGTTCGCACGTACGGGGATGCTTTTGCCATCACAAGGATGTCCTGTCCGGAAAGGGAGCCGCGCACATCGCAGGTGAACTTCATTTCATCCGGCAGTTTTACGCCCGGAAGCTTCGTCAGATGCTCTCTGTGTTCCTTTAAGCTCTCAATTTCCTTTTCATTTTCCGAGCAGATCGTCACGTCATGCCCGTTGTTGCAGAGCAGGAGGCCGAGGGCGGTTCCCCAGCTTCCTGCTCCGATGATGCTAATCTTTGCCATATTTTATTTCTCCGACTTTTTGGATAAATACGTTTTCCGCTCTGTTCCCGCGATGAGACGCTTGATGTTTGCACGGTGCTCCCAGAAGGCAAGCACGGCAAGAAGCGCGATCACCACGTACATCTCATAGAGATACGGCGGTTCCAGCGCAAAGCAGCCCGCCTGTCCCATGATAACGGCCATTGCAAAAAAGACAACGTAAACCATCATGGAACCGAGGGAAACATAGTGTGTTACTGCAAGATTCAGGAAAAACAGCGCTGCACAGACCAGCGTGATTCTCCAGTCAAACGAAATAATCAGACCCGCGGTCGCAGCGATTCCTTTTCCGCCGCGGAAGCCTAAGTAAAGCGGGAAGTTGTGGCCGAGAATCGTTCCGGCCGCAGCATACACCGTCAGCAGTTTCAGCATTTCCGGGTGCGATGCACCGAAGATCAGGCGTACCGTCAGGACCGCCAGAATGCATTTGATGCAGTCGCCGGCAAGCGTGATGGCGCCTGCTTTTTTCCCTAAAGTCCGGAGCGCGTTGGTCGTTCCTGCGTTTCCGCTGCCGTGTTCCCGGATATCAATTCCCTTCGTCCTTCCATAAATATATGAGGTCTGAAAAAGGCCAAATGCGTATCCGATCAAAAGGCATATGATCCGTACCATAACTCTTTACTGCTCCTTCTCTTTTCGTTCTCTGATGATGAATTTCAGCGGTGTGCCGCGGAAGCCGAACGACTCTCTGATTTTATTCTCCAGATATCGAACGTAGGAGAAATGCATCAGTTCTTTGTCGTTGACGAAAATAACAAATGTCGGCGGTTTGACCGAAACCTGTGTCATGTAGTAGATTTTCAGTCGTTTTCCACGGTCTGACGGCGGCTGCTGCATTGCCATTGCCTCGGTCAGAATCTCGTTCAGGACACCGGTCTGTACGCGCAGGTTCTGGTACTGCAGAACCATGTCGATCGTCTCGAACAGCTTCGGAAGACGCTGTCCTGTCTTCGCAGAGATGAAAAGAAGCTCTGCGTACGGCATGTAAGCCAGTGTATTTCTTACTTTTTCGGTAAAACGGTAGATCGTCTTGTCATCTTTTTCCAAGGCATCCCATTTATTTACCGCAATGATCATACCTTTTCCACGCTCATGGGCGATACCGGCAATTTTGGCATCCTGCTCGGTGACACCCTCGGTTGCATCGATCAGAAGAACGACGACATCTGCGCGCTCTACGGCAGATACTGTACGGATGATGCTGTACCGCTCCAGCTCCTCTTTGATCTTGTTTTTCTTTCGAAGGCCTGCGGTATCGATGAAAATATATTCATTTCCATTGTGCATGATCGTGGTATCGATCGCATCGCGCGTCGTTCCGGCGATATCAGATACAATGACACGGTTCGAGCCCAGCAGTTTGTTGACCAGGGAGGATTTTCCGACGTTCGGTTTTCCGACAATGGCGATGCGCGGAATCTCGCTCTCCTCCTCGTTTTCCATCTCCGGATCAAAGTATCCTGTCACCTCATCGAGCATATCGCCGATGCCGAGCTTTCCGGATGCGGAAATGGCGTGCGGCTCTCCGATGCCGAGGTTATAGAATTCATAAACATCCATCATCTGACGGTCGAAGTTGTCGACTTTGTTGACCACCAGCACAACCGGCTTGCGGCTTCTTCTGAGCATATCAGCTACTTTTGCATCGGCATCTACAAGGCCCTGACGGACGTCGGTGATGAAGATGATGACATTTGCGGTATCAATGGCGATCTGCGCCTGGTCTCTCATCTGGGAGAGAATGATATCTTTGGATTCCGGCTCAATACCGCCGGTATCTACCAGCGTAAATTTGTGGTTCAGCCACTCCACGTCGGCATAAATACGGTCACGGGTTACACCCGGTGTGTCTTTTACAATCGAAATATTGTCTCCGGCTAATACATTAAACAGGGTGGATTTACCCACGTTCGGCCGGCCCACAATTGCTACAATCGGCTTGCTCATACATTGTTCTCCTTCTGTGTATCGTCTCCTGGTTTTCCTCCACAACGGCTTTCACCAGGTCGCTGCCCGGCTCATCGATAATCTGTACCGGTGTTTTCAGGCGCTCTTCCACCTCTTCCACCGTCACATCGTCGAGAAAGACGTTTTTTCCCGAACGGAGCATGTTGCACGGAAGCAGCAGGCAGTCGCCAAGATCTCTTCCCTCTAACTGCTCCATCAGATCCTTTCCGGTAATCAGACCGGATACGGTAATGGATTCTCCAAAGAAATAGTTGATAATCGTGACAACCTCCGCCTGTACATTCGGATATTTTTCACGAATTTTCTGCATGTGTTTTTTCAACGACGGCGCCGCAGCTTTTCCGGTCGCAATCGTTACATGGCGGTGACGGTCGTCCCCTTCTCGTTTCGAAAGTTCTTCCGCAACCTCGTCCTCCAGAAGCCGGAGCATTCCCACTCCGTTTTCCAGCTGGATATAGCCATCGTAATTTTCCTCCTCCGGGATCGGCTCTCCCGCCAGCAGATACCATTCATCACCAGCATGGATAAAATGAAGTCCCCACTGTTCATACAGCTTTTTCTGCCATTTGTGAATCGTGGCAAGAACTTCTTTTGCATCCTCCCTGGTAAACGGTTCCAGAGGCGCCAGTCCGTCGCGGTACTTCGAAAGTCCGACCGGGACAACCGAAACACTTTTCAGATGCGGCAGATATTTTGACAGATCCGAAATACTGCGCTCCAGCTCTGCGCCGTCGTTGTATCCCTTGCAGAGCACAATCTGTCCATTCATCTCGATTCCCGCCTCGTAAAGGCGCTGGACCTTCGGAAAGATATTGCCCGCAAAACGGTTGTGCAGCATTTTGCAGCGGAGCTCCGGGTTCGTTGTCTGGAACGAAATATTGATCGGTGCCAGATGGTAGCGGATAATCCGGTCGATATCGTGGTCGCTCATGTTGGTCAGTGTAATATAGTTTCCCTGCAGAAAGGACAGACGCGAATCGTCATCCTTAAAATACAAGGTGGGACGCATTCCCGGCGGCATCTGATCGATGAAGCAGAAAATGCAGTTGTTGCTGCAGGAACGGTACTGATCCATGAACTCGTTCTCGAATGTGATGCCGATTTCCTCGTCATACTCTTTTTCGATTTCCAGGTCCCATTCCTCGCCGTCCTTTTTCCGGATCGTGAGTTCCAGATACGTGTCGTTGGTCTGGAAGTGGTAATCGAAGACGTCCTCGATGATTTCCCCGTTCACGCGGAGCAGTTCATCTCCCGGTTCGAGTTCCAGTTCTTCGGCAATACTGCCCGGTTCTATTGTCTTGATAATATGTTTCGTCTTGTTTTTCACAGATCTTACGTTTTGGCCTTTCCATTTACTTCTTTATAACTTCTCTTTGCCCAGTAAAAAGCGTGCTTTTTTTGCATACCTTCCGGACATTCATCCATTATAATAACAACAACCTGCACAAAAAGCAAGGATTCTTTCGTTTTTTGCTTGACGCGCCCTTTCCCAAGATGATATAAATAGGAAGTAAATGGTTTGTAAAAAATGTCGATTACTGGAGGTTTGTATGGCTAATTTAGATTTACTTGAAAATTCCATTCCGGTTGCTCCGTTAAAGCTCGCAGCTCTGCCGGGCAGTATGGAAATGGCAAAAAAAGTTGATTCGTATCTGGTTCAGTTCCGTAAAGAGCTCGCCGAGCGCCGCAACGGGGTTTCCTTTTCCGGATATTCCGAGGATTCTTTTCTGATTGACTGCGAGTGCCCGCGTTTCGGTTCCGGCGAAGCAAAAGGAAAGATCAACGAATCCGTCCGCGGTGCCGATCTTTACATCCTGGTTGATGTCTGCAACTACAGCATCACTTACAAGGTCTGCGGCTACGAGAACCACATGTCACCGGATGACCATTATCAGGATCTGAAACGTATCATCGCTGCTGCAACGGGAAAAGCACACCGGATCAACGTAATCATGCCTTTCATTTATGAAGGAAGACAGCATAAGCGCACCAAACGTGAGTCTCTCGACTGCGCACTTGCTCTGCAGGAGCTGATGAACATGGGTGTTTCCAACTTTATCACCTTCGACGCACACGATCCTCGTGTCATGAACGCAATTCCGCTCGGCGGCTTTGACAACTTCATGCCAACCTACCAGTTTTTAAAAGCCCTTCTTCGTTCCGTTCCGGATCTGACGATCGACAACGATCATCTGATGATCATCAGCCCGGACGAGGGAGCGATGGCGCGTGCCGTATACTTCTCCAACGTGCTCGGCGTCGATATGGGTATGTTCTATAAGAGAAGAGATTACTCCACCATCGTAAACGGAAAGAACCCGATCGTGGCACATGAGTTCCTCGGCGATTCCGTAGCAGGAAAAGATGTTGTCATCATCGACGATATGATCTCCTCCGGTGAGAGTATGCTCGACGTTGCAAAACAGGTCAAAGAGCGCGGCGCTGACCACGTCTTTGTCTGCACCACCTTCGGCCTCTTCACAGATGGTCTGGAGAAATTCGATGCTTACTATGAGAAAGGCTATATCAGCAAAGTCATCACCACCGACCTGACCTACCGTACACCGGAACTCGTTTCCCGTCCTTGGTATGAGCCGGCTGAGATGAGCAAATATATGGCAAGCATCATCGATACGCTTAACCACGACGTATCCGTTGCAAAAGTACAGTCTACGACAGAGAAAATCAATAAGCTGCTGGCAAAACACAGATAGTCGATTTTGTGTCCGCCGGATGCATACAGCAAAAAAAACGGATCTGTTTTTTCCAGGTCCGTTTTTTGATGCTTCCTATTCTGTTTTCGATCCTGTTTTCAGACCAGGGAAAGGAATGCCGCGAGGTTTCCTCTTTTTCCCTTCGATGCACGGTGGGAATACAGGAAATCCGGGTTGCAGCAGGTGCAGAGGTTCGGCAGATGAATCTGCTTCTCCGGCACTCCTGCCGCAAGAAGGATCTGATGATTCGCCTCCCAGAGATTTAACTGGTATTTTCCATCTGGTTTTCCGTAGAACAGTTTCTCATGCAGTGTTTCCGGGAATGCTGCCCGGAACTCTTCGATCACGTCACCGCTCACCTCGTAGCAGTCCTGGCAGATCGACGGGCCGACGGCCGCGATCACATCTTTTGCTTCTGTTCCAAACCGTTCGTGCATCGCATCGAGCGTTGCCTGTCCCATCTTGTGGACCGTTCCACGCCAGCCGGAATGTGAAAGTCCAATTGCACGGTGCACCGGGTCGACAAAGTAGAGCGGCACGCAGTCCGCATAGAATGTCGCAAGTACGACGCCCGGCTCGTCAGTGATCATACCGTCAATATCATGAAAATCGCGGTCTCTTGTCACGCCGCTGCCGCAGTCTGCTTTCGTCACATAACGGACCTTCGTCGTGTGTGTCTGATCGGAGGTAACAATGTTTTCCACTTCAAACCCCGCCGCCTCACAGAATCTTCTGTAATTCTCCCGCACATTCGCCGGATCGTCGCCGCGCGAAAAGCTGAGATTCATGCTGGAAAGATGTTCCTTACTCACCCCGCCGATCCGTGTGGAAAATGCATGGCGGATGCCCTCAATTTTCTCAATCGCCGGCCAGGTCAGATAGACCACGCCGTTTTCCGCCTCGTTGACATGCATCGTTTTTTTATCGTTTTGTTTCCATTGAATTGGTATCATAAAAACTCCCTTCCTACCAGCCGCTCCCCTGATAATAAAACGCGTTCGCATAGACGCGGATCTCCTCCGGTGTCTCTGCCACGACATCGAAGCGGCAGGGCACATCCATCGGGATCTGGTGGAGCATGCGGTAGTAATCTGCTGTTTTTGAAATTTTCTTCTGTTTCTTTCCATCCACGGCGCTTGTCGGGTCTCCGGCTGTCCGGCCGGTGCGGTATTTTACTTCGATAAAAATGTATGTGTCGTCCTGTTTTGCGATCAGGTCGATCTCACCGAAGCGGCACCGGAAATTCCGCACCAGGATGTGATATCCCAGGCTTTCCAGATATTCTGCCGCACGGCTCTCCTGCCTCGCTCCTACTTCCCGCTGGTTCAAATGCGATACCCTCTCCTTTTTTGATGCGGTGCTTTTACACGAAATGGCCGATAAACGACTGCCGGTGGATCGGTGACGGGCCGATTTCTTTTAAAGCAGCGATATGCTCTGCCGAACCATAGCCCTTGTTCGATGCAAAACCGTAGCCCGGAAGCACCTTGTCGTACTCTTCCATCAGGCGGTCCCTTGTCACCTTCGCAACAATACTTGCCGCCGCAATCGAAACACTCTTGGCATCTCCCTTGATGATCGGCACCTGGCGGATGTCCACCTGCGGGATTTTCACCGCATCGTTTAAGAGCACATCCGGCTTCACGGAAAGCTTGCTGATCGCCTCCCGCATCGCCTCGTACGTTGCCTGTAAAATATTGATCTCGTCGATCCGCGCCGGGGAGGCATAGCCGATGCCGACGGCCACTGCCTCGCGCATGATCACATCGTACAGCTCGTCGCGTTTTTTGGCCGTCAGCTGCTTGGAATCGTTCAGATACAGGATTTTACTGTCGCGCGGCAGAATGACCGCACCTGCGACCACAGGGCCCGCCAGAGGGCCTCTTCCGACCTCGTCGATGCCGCAGATCCAGCCAAGATCCTCATATTTGTGCTCGTAGATCTTCATCTGTTCCGTGCGCTCACGCTCTTTTTTTAAGGCCTCTTCCTGTTTCTGGTATTTTTGAATCAGATTTTGTACGCCGGCACGGGAATCCTCTTCATATTCCAGATAAAGGGCGGGCAGCTCCGTCTCCGAAGCTGCCGCAAAAATTTCCCGTATGGCGGATATCGATTGTTTTTTCTCTGTCATCGTTGTTCTCCGCATTTTTTATTTTGATAAATCCATTTATTCCGGTTTTTCCAGCGTGATTCTGCCGAGCTTTCCGCTCCGGAAATCATCCATCAGAAGCCGTGCTGCTTTTTCGTAATCGAGCTCATTTCCCTTTTTCAGGCAGCCGCGCACACGCGCAATCTCACCCAGGATTTCCACACGATCCGTCATACCTTCAAAGCCAAAGCGTTTCTCCAGCGTTCCCGGATACTCTGCCGTCAGATAATCGATGACGGACAGCGCCAGCTCCTCCACGTTCAGGATCTCATCGTTGATGGAACCGATCATCGCAAGATGCAGTCCCACCTGCTGGTCCTCAAACTTCGGCCACAGGATACCAGGTGTGTCCAGAAGCTCCAGCTGTTTGCTCAGACGGATCCATTGTTTTCCCTTCGTGACGCCCGGTTTGTTTCCGGTTTTCGCACAGGCTCTGCCCGCATACGCATTGATAAATGTCGATTTTCCGACGTTCGGAATACCGACAACCATCGCGCGGACCGGACGGTTCAGGATGCCGCGTTTGCGGTCGCGCTCGATTTTCTCTTTGCAGGCCTCCTGTACGGCGCTGTTGATCGCTTTCATGCCGGCTCCGGAACGGGAATTGACCTTCACAACAGAATATCCCTTTCCCTTGAAATATTCCATCCAGGCATCGTTTCCGCGCTCATCGGCAAGGTCCGATTTGTTCAGCAGGATCAGCCGTGCTTTGTTCTTTCCAAGTTCATCTATATCCGGGTTGCGGCTCGCTGCAGGAACTCTCGCATCGACCAGCTCAATCATCAGGTCGATGAGCTTTAAGTCTTCCTGCATCTGTCTGCGGGCCTTCGTCATATGACCCGGGTACCACTGATAATTCATGTTTCTTCTCCTTCTATGCTGCGTTTACACGAAACCGATTTTCTTCCACGGCGAAATCGTAAACCAGAGCTTTCCGACAATGCGGTCCGAATCCACGAGTCCCATGCCGTTGTGGCGGCTGTCCTCGCTGTTGTTCCGGTTGTCGCCGAGCACAAAGTACTGTCCCTTCCCGACCGTGATCGGCTCGGAGGCAAGTCCCGCGTTTGTGATGGCCGGAAATTCATCTTTTTCATTATAGACTTCCCCGTTGATGAGGATCTGTCCGTCTTTGATCTGTACCGTCTCGCCCGGCAGCGCAATCACACGCTTGATGTGGATGCTCGCCTTCTTGTCCTCACTCGTCCGGAACGCGATGATATCCCCGCGTTTCGGAGAACTTAAGCGGTACCAGGCGGAGTCCATCAGCACACGCTCCCCCGGCACGAGAGTCGGCTCCATCGAGCCCTCCTGCACCACGACACTTCTGCAGAAAAACCAGGAAAATGCCGCCGCAAGAAGAATCGCTGCGATGATTTCCAGATTCCATACAAACATGGAACGGATCTTTTTCTTGTAGAAATATTCTTTTACATATCTGGTATTCATACCCATAGTGTAATTCTCCGTAAGACAAAACCGGAGAAACACAATTACTCATGTTCCTCCGGCCATCCTTTTAACGACTTATTATTTTACCAGCTCTTTCACTTTCGCTGCTTTACCAACACGGTCTCTTAAGTAGTTCAGTTTCGCACGTCTTACTTTACCACGTCTGATAACTTCTACTTTCTCAACGTTCGGAGAGTGTACCGGCCATGTTTTCTCAACGCCTACGCCGTTAGAGCTCTTACGAACAGTGAAGGTCTCTTTGCTTCCGCCGCCCTGTCTTTTCAGGACAACGCCTTCAAATACCTGGATACGCTCGCGGTTACCCTCTTTGATTTTACCGTAAACTTTAACGGTATCACCAACGCGGAACTCCGGTGCTTCTGCTTTTAACTGTGCATCTTCGATTTTCTTAATAATGTCGTTCATTTCTTTATCTCCTTTTTTTACCCTGGATGTTCTTAATGCCTTTTTGCAACAGCGGACCATCTCTTTACTCACAACAAGATATATTATACTATAATGCATTCGCAGATGCAAGTATTTTTTTCACTTTCCATTCGCCGCTGTACAGCAGACTGCGAAGCGCGAAGGAAAACCGCTGCAGGCCGTCCGCGGACGGTATGCCGGTAAGCCGTGCGACCAGACGGAAACCGTTTTTTTCCAGCTGCTCTTCGAGTTTTTCTTCCTCTTCCGAGAATCCGTCCGGGCATAAAAACACCAGCGGTGTCTCTTTTCCGGCAAAGCTGCGGATATATTCGCTCTTTGCTTTCATACCCTCCTCAAGCGTTCCCGGAAGCTGCAGAATCAGCAGATCATGGTCATCAAACAGATTTTTCTGTTTCCGGATCTTCTTTCGTCCGAGATCAAGGCTGACACCATAGCGTGTCATGCCTGCCAAAAGATCATGCGCCCAGGCAGACGATTCCTCTTTTTCATTGCATGCGCAGGAAATCTGGAATGCATTTTCCAGAAGGTCCGGCCGCCGCTCGGCTGTCCGCACCAGAGAGGCCTCATGGCGCCATGCTTCGATCTTTTTGTGGTCACCGGAAAGAAGCACCTCCGGAACTTTTTTCTCGTGCCATGTCTCCGGTCTTGTGTAATGCGGATACTCAAGCAAGTTGTCCTGCAGTGACTCAAACTGCGAAGATTCCTCGTTGCTTAAGACACCCGGCACAAACCGCGATACCGCATCCACCAGCACCATTGCACCGAGTTCTCCGCCTGTTAAAACATAATCCCCGATCGAGATATAGTCCGTTACCACTTCCTGCAGTACGCGGTCATCGATGCCCTCATAGTGGCCGCAGAGCAGCACAAGATCGTCCTCAAGCGCCAGCTCTTCCACCATCGTCTGGTTCAGTACTTTTCCCTGCGGTGTCAGATAGACCGTGCGCGGCTTTTTCCCGATCTTTTCGGCTACCGACTGGTAGGCGCGGAACACCGGCTCCGCCTCCATGACCATGCCCGCACCGCCGCCGTACGGGTAATCGTCCACGCGGTTGAATTTATTTGCTGAAAAGTCCCGGATATTCGTCGTCTCGAGGGAAATATAGCCGTTGTTGATGGCTCTTCCGAGGATGCTGGTGTGCAGTCCCTGCTCGATCATCTCCGGAAACAGCGTCAGAATATGATATTTCATCGTTCTTTACTCTCTTTATCAATCAATCAGGCCCGGAAGAAGGTGAATCGTCATCTTCTGCTCATCCAGGTCCACATCCAGAATGCAGTCATGGATCGCCGGAATCAGAACCTCTCCGTGCTCTTTCGAATCTACAATATAGACGTCGTTCGCACCGGTCTCCATCACATCGCGGAGCGTGCCGAACAGTTCGCCGTCCTCGGTGTACATCTGCATCCCCTGCAGGTCTGCGATATAGTATTCGTCCTCTTCCAGCGGAATGGCATCCTCTCTCGTCACATAGAGGCTGCAGCCTTTATACCGTTCGATATCGTTGATGTTGTCAATTCCTTTGAATTTTACAATGGCAAGCTGTTTAAAAAAACGCACGCCAGTTACATGGAGTTCTTTTTTTTCTTTTCCTGTGTCGAGAAAAACGCGGTCCAGAGAAAGAAAACGCTCCGGATCTGTCGTCGGATATACCTTTACCTCACCGCGTACGCCGTGGGTTGTGGTAATTACGCCAATCTGCAAATATTCTTCCATTCAAAAACCCTTTCCAACCAGTTCTACTGTGTATTGCGACTTGAGAAACACGCTTTGCGAGTTTCTCAAGTTATCGCGGCAGTCGCCAAGGTCCCGTGCAAGCACGGACTTTGTCTCGTTGCCCGCGTAAAGAAAGGAACCGGCAACAACTGTCGGTTCCTTTTCCTATCTTTTACTTACTGTAAAATTTCTACGACAACTTTTCTGTCGCTCTTTGAGGAAGCTGCTTTTACAACCGTACGGATTGCTTTCGCAATGCGTCCCTGACGTCCGATGACTTTTCCCATATCTGACGGATCTACTTTGAGTTCCAGCAGAAGGTCATCACCGCTGACGGTTTCTGTCACAACTACCTCAGATGGATGATCAACCAGAGATTTTGCAATTACTTCGATAAGTTCTTTCATTACAAGATACCCCCGTATGAATTATTTCTCGATACCAGCCTGTTTTAAGAGTTTGGCAACGATTTCGGTCGGCTGTGCGCCGTTAGCCAGCCATTTTTTAGCAGCCTCCTCGTTGAAGCTGATTGCGCTCGGCTCGCGGTTCGGATCGTAAGTTCCGATCTCCTCGATGAAACGTCCGTCTCTTGGGGATCTGGAATCTGCTACAACGATTCTATAAAAAGGAGCTTTCTTCTGTCCCATTCTTCTTAATCTCATTTTTACTGCCATTTTTCTTTACCTCCATTGTAAATTCATGTATTTATTTATATTTTTTCTTTTATGCTAAAAGGGAAGTTTGAATCCTCCTCTTTTACCACCCTTACCGACCATTCCGGTCATCTGTTTCATCATTTTTCTTGACTGTTCAAACTGTTTGATGAAACGGTTTACCTCCGCGATGTCAACACCGGCGCCTTTTGCAATTCTCTGCTTTCTCGACGGATTGATGAGATCCGGGTTTTCTCTTTCCTTTGGCGTCATAGAAAGTACAATAGCTTCCTTTCTCGCCATATCTTTTTCATCCACCATGCTCTCAAGATCCTGGCCCTTCATTTTCGCGCCGACGCCCGGAAGCATATTCAGGATGCTGGAGATGCCGCCCATATTGCGCATCTGCTCCATGGAATCCAGATAATCGTTGAAGTCGAACTGCGCCTTCTTCATCTTCTGTTCCATGGCTTTTGCTTTCTCTTCGTCGATGTTTGCCTGTGCTTTTTCAATCAGGCTCATCACATCGCCCATGCCGAGGATACGGGACGCCATACGGTCCGGATAGAACTGCTCCAGATCCGAAAGCTTTTCGCCCATGCCGACATAGAGAATCGGTTTGCCGGAAACTGCGCGGATCGAAAGTGCCGCACCGCCTCTGGTGTCACCATCTAATTTTGTAAGTACTACGCCGTCGATGCCGACTTTATTGTTGAACATCTCGGACACATTGACTGCGTCCTGTCCGGTCATAGCATCTACTACCAAAAGGGTCTGATCCACAGGAACAGCCGCTTTGATATCCTGTAACTCCTGCATCATCTCTTCGTCGATGTGCAGACGGCCTGCCGTATCCAGAATCAATACATTGAAGCCATTTGTCTTTGCATGCACCAGCGCTGCCTTTGCGATATCCACCGGACGGTTTTTATCTCCCATGGCAAACACTTCCACACCCTGCTTTTCTCCATTGACCTGCAGCTGTTTGATCGCTGCCGGGCGATAGACGTCACAGGCGGCAAGGAGAGGTTTTCTTCCCTTTGCTTTTAACTTTCCTGCAATTTTTGCGGTTGTGGTTGTTTTACCGGCTCCCTGAAGACCTGCCATCATGATGATGGTAACTTCGCTTGCCGGGCGCAGTGCAATCTCCGTTGTCTCGGAGCCCATCAGCTTAACCAGCTCGTCATTTACGATTTTAATGACCATCTGTCCCGGGTTCAGTCCGTTCATGACGTCCTGTCCGACTGCCTGCTCCTGTACGGATTTGATAAACTGTTTTACTACTTTGAAGCTGACATCCGCCTCGAGAAGTGCCATTTTAACTTCCTTCAGCGCAGTCTTTACATCCGCCTCGGTAAGACGGCCCTTGCTTCTGAGATTTTTGAAAACATTCTGGAGTTTCTCGGTTAAACTTTCAAATGCCATGCTCAAAGCTCCTCTAATATATCCGATGCAATTGCCGCAATCCGCTGCATTACATCTTCTTTCGGGGTATCACCGGATGGGTCTGTCAGCTTTCGGATCTCGTTCACATTTTCCCTGATCTGTACAAAGCGTTGTACCAGATGAAGCTTTTCTTCATACTCTTCCAGTGTCTTGTTGCAGCGTCTGACCAGATCGTGGACTCCCTGGCGGGAAATGCCCCGCGCTGCCGCAACCTCGCTCAGGGAAAAATCGTTGAGCACCACGTCTTCGTATACCTGACGCTGATGTTCAGTCAGAAGTTCGCCGTAAAAATCATACAGTAATGTCTGTTCCAATATTTTTTCCATTGCGATCACCTTGGTTATCATACACGAAATGATGCTGGGTGTCAAGTATTTTTTCTTGACAGTTTTAAAATTTTTCTGATCCGTTTCAAAAGCCGCAGAAAAGGCGCATTTTCCGCGTTTTTTCGCAGAAAACACGCCCCTTATAAAGACTTTTGTATACCTACTGCAGCTCCGCAATCCTCGTCACAGCCACATAAATCGACTGGATTTTGTACCACGTCGGATAATCTACAATGCCGGAAACCGGCAGGCCGAACAGCCGCTGGAACGCTTCGACGGCGTCCTGCGTCTCTTCATCGAAATAGCCATTTTCATAGACCGTCGGAATCGATGAATACACCTCCGCAATCACGTTCAGCTGCTCCTGCATCTGCAGTACCTTGTTCCCGGACGAGCCGATGGTGAGGTCATACCCCGGCCAGGAGGACGGGATGCCGGAAATCTCCTCCGCCGTGTTGATATACATATTGTCTCCATAATAATTGCGGAGAATCTGAATCGTTGAATACCCTTGGTCCGCCAGGTTTTTGGACCCCCACTGGCTCATCCAGTTCGGGCAGCTCACACGGTTTCCGTCACAGTACTGCGTCAGAATCGGTTGTTTCACATTCGGGCGCGACAGGTAATCGGCAAAAATCTCATCGACCACAAGGGAAATGCTGTCGAAAATATTCCTGCCGTAAATCCATTTGTGATCGTAGGCTGTCGACGAAGTGATCGTAAAATCGTATCCCTTGTTGCGGTACCATTCTGTATAGACACGGTTCAGCGTAAATGACATGATTGCGAGGATATTCGCCCGGATCGCCGTATCCGGCCATGTTGCATAGATTTCCGAGCACGCCACATTTTTGATGTAGTCGCGGTACCGCACATAATAGTCGCGTGCCGTGCTGTCGGTCGGCGCTCCGTCGTGGACAACGACATACTCCGGGATCACGACGCGGGACAGCACAATCTCACCGCTCTCCCCCGTCGGCTTGATCTCACTTTCCGGAATTTTCTCCGGATATTCGCCGAACAACGTATGGTCCGGGATCGTCACATCCGCAAACGCTGCGCCCTCCGCCGGTTCGAGGTCCACCTGCTGGACGGACTGTTCTCCTGAAAGAAGCTCGGAGCCCGTCACTTCAACCGGTTCATACCCTTCCGCCTCCACTTTCACCGTATATTCGGAATACGGCTGATTCACATTCGGTTCCAGACTGTACTCGAGCGGCGGCGTCGCCAGATCCAGCGTCTCCGTTCTGCCGTCCCCGTCGGTAATCAGCTCCTCGATCACATTCTGCGGATCTCCCGTATACGAAACCGTCACCCGCGCCCCGGAAACAGGCCGCGCCTGGATTCTTGCATTTACCCGGATTTCCAGCCGCCCGCGGTCAGTCATTTCCTGCTGCATACGCAAATTTTTCATAAAAAAGCCCCATATCCTGCACTCCTTTTATGGTATGCAGAATATGAGGCTTTGTTGCTTTTCACTTTTCGATTTACAGGATCCGCTGGACGTCGTGGATCATGACGTAGACCATCAACGCCATCAGAAGCACCAGGCCCGCGAAGTGAACCATACCCTCCAGGTCTCGCCGGATTGGTTTTCTGCGGATGGCTTCTATGATCAGAAAGACAAGCCGTCCGCCGTCGAGTGCCGGGAGCGGCAGCAGGTTCATGACGCCAAGGTTCGATGACAGCAGAATCACCATGTTCAGCATCGTCATCACCGTAACCAGAACGCCCTGCGATTTTACATCATCATAGGCGGTTCCGATCGCATCCACCACGCCGACCGGACCGGAAAGATCGTTCACGGAATACTGTCCGGTGATCAGCATACTGACGCTGTCAATGACGGTGCGCACCCAGTATTTGATCTCCAGCACGCTGTATTTCAGCACGCCGATCGGGGACTGTTTCTCCCGGAGCTGATACGAAAACTGTACATTCGCATACGTGTTTTCAACCGGTGTCACCGTAATCTCTTTCGTCTTTCCGCTGTGCTCATACTCCAGCGTCACAGCGCTTCCATCGAAAGGATGCTCTGTCTGGTAAGCAGTAAAATCGGCCACACAGGTAATCGGCGCTCCGTTGATCGATACGAGCAGGTCGCCCGCGACAACACCCGCAGCGGCAAGCGGCATATTCTGCTGCACATACGTGAATTCCATGCCGCGGTCACAGTCATCGTAGTTGAAGCCCATCATATACCGCGTTGTCACCGTCGGTTCATATGTGATCGTTTTCTTTTCCCCGTCGGCCTTTTTAACCTCCAGCGTAATCTCATCCGTCGGCACGCCCTGTACCGTCATCACAGAGTTCAGCTCTTTTCCGATGGAAATATGTCTTCCCTCATAGGAAGTGATGATATCTCCCGCTTCCAGGCCTGCCTCTGCCTCCGGCGAACCGTCTGCCACTTCTGTGACGCGCGCTGGGGAACTTCCCGCGTAACTGATCACAAAGATTGCGCAGAAAAATGCCAGAATCATGTTGAACATCGGTCCCGCCGCAACGACGGAAATTCTTGCCCACACGGATTTGCTGTTAAAGGTTCCTTCCCCCTCCTCTTCACCGTCCTCGCCGAGCATCTGGCACGCACCGCCGAAAGGCAGAAGTTTTAAGGAATAGACCGTTCCGCCTTTTTCTGTCTTTACCACCGTCGGGCCAAAGCCGATCGAAAATTCCGTCACGGTAATACCATTCGCTTTCGCCAGAAGAAAGTGCCCCAGCTCATGGATAATGACGGTGATTCCGAAAATGAGTACGGCTATCAGGATTTTTACAATCATGCTGTCTTATTCTCCCATCTTATATCTGTTCGCAATCCATTCATACGTCTCCTGCTCCGCCGCGAGAATCTGCTCCAGCGTCGGATCGGCAATCGTTTTGTGTGCTTCCATTGCACCGGCGATCACGTCATAAATCTCGAGGAAACGGATCTTCTTCGCGAGGAACAGTGCAACGGCGCGTTCATTTGCCGCATTGAAGACCGTCGGCATGGAGCCGCCCGTCCGGGACGCCTGCATTGCCATCGGAAGGCCGAGGAAGGTATCCATATCCGGTTTTTCAAACGTGATCTGTGTCAGCGCCGCAAAGTCGAGGCGGTCGCCTGCAAGGAAGCGGCGCTCCGGGTAATACAGTGCGTACTGGATCGGCAGTTTCATATCCGGTGTGCCAAGCTGTGCCATGACAGCGCCGTCTTTAAATTCTACCATGGAATGGATAATGCTCTTTGGCTGTACCACAACCTGGATGTGGTCGAGATCAACACCGAACAGCCATTTTGCTTCCATGACTTCCAGTCCTTTGTTAACGAGTGTCGCGGAATCAATCGTGATCTTGTGCCCCATCGACCAGTTCGGATGACGGAGTGCCTGCTCTACCGTTACGTTTTCGAGCTCCGCTCTTGTTTTTCCGCGGAACGGACCGCCGGATGCAGTAATCAGAAGTTTTTCAATTTCTTTTCTGTTTTCCCCGTGCAGGCACTGGAAAATCGCCGAGTGCTCGCTGTCCACCGGAAGGATCTGCACACCGCATTCCTCTGCCAGCGGCATAATAATGTGTCCCGCCGTTACCAGTGTCTCTTTGTTTGCCAGTGCAATGTCTTTTCCTGCCTTCATCGCCGCAACCGTCGGGCGGATGCCGATCATGCCGACGATCGCTGTCACAAGGATTTCGCTCTCCGGCATCGTGGCAAGCTCGATCATGCCGTCCATGCCGCTGCCGATTTTTACAGGAAGATCCTTCACTCTGTCACGGAGTTCTGCCGCTTTCGCCTCATCGCCGACTGCCGCAAACTTCGGATGAAATTCCCGGATCTGCTGCTCGAGCAGTGTAATATTACTTCCGGCGCTGATGCCGACCACCTCAAGATCGCCGTTGGCACGCACGACATCGAGGGTCTGGGTTCCGATCGAACCGGTTGAACCAAGAATTGCTATTTTCTTCATATTCCAGTTTCTCCCATCTGCTTCCCGTTTATGCTGTAGGGGAAGCTTTTTTAATGAATCAGAAGCACCGACAGGAAATAGATGATCGGTGCGGTAAAGATCACGCTGTCGAAGCGGTCGAGAATACCGCCGTGGCCCGGAATCAGCTTTCCGTAATCCTTGATGCCCTGATTTCGTTTGATTGCGGATGCCGCAAGGTCTCCGACCATGGAGATCAGCGCGCCGACACCGCAGATGATGGCGTATTCCACCATGCCGCCCTTTGTCGCAGCCGCATAGATGATGCCGAGCAGAATCGCTCCGACGACACCGCCGACAGCTCCTTCTACGGATTTTTTCGGGCTTAAAACCGGTGCCATTTTATGTTTTCCAAAGAGTACGCCGACACAGTATGCACACGTATCGCAGCCCCAGGAGCACAGGAAAATCAGCCATACATGGAATTTTCCGCCGTCCAGCATACGGGTCTGATATACATAGGAAAGCATTACGCCGACATAGACAATCGCAAAGAACGCCGGCATCACCTGATTGGCGTTGTATTTCGGATAAGTAAATACGTATACTGCCATCAGAAGCACGAGATCCAGGATCAGCGCGAGCATCTGGTACATCGGGTCATGAAGCAGCAGGGACAGATAGAAAATCACAACGCCCGCATAGCCCGTAATTTCCAACAGATTCCATTTATCTTCTCTTACCTTCATCGCGCGGAACAGCTCTCCTGCGCCGATCAGCGACAGGCACAGAACCGTCATATAAAGCACGGTTCCGCCGCTGCAGATCGTAAGCAGCGCCACAAGGACGAGTACGATGCCGCTTAACAGTCTTGTCTTAAACATCTTTTTTATTCCTCCTTCACGCCGCCGTAACGCCGGTCTCTGTTATTATATTGTTCGATGGCTTTTCTCAATTCCTCTTCGTGGAAATCCGGCCACGGAACCTCGGTAAAGTAAAATTCCGTGTAGGCCAGCTGCCACATCAGGTAGTTGGAAAGGCGCTGCTCGCCGCTTGTACGGATCAGAAGATCTGGATCCGGGATTCCAGCGGTGTCGAGGTAGCTCTCAAAACACTGCTCCGTCAGTTTTCCGTTCTCATCAAACGCATTCTCTGCGAGAGTTCCGTTTTTCACATCCTCGATCATGCGGGTCATGCCGCGCAGGATCTCATCGCGGGAACCGTAGTTCATTGCGATCTGGAAGTACATGTGATCGTAATCTTTGGAGCACTCCTCCAGTTCATGAATGCTGTCCTGAATATCCTGCGGGAATGCGCTCGGATCTCCGATGATTTTGACGCGCATCTGATTTTTATGTGCTTTTTTGATGCATCGTTTCAGATACTGGCGGAACAGCTTTAAGAGGCCCTCCACCTCGGCGCGGGAGCGTTTCCAGTTCTCGGTTGAGAACGCATAGACGGTCAGATATTTGACACCCATGTCTTTGATCACGTCACACATTTTTTCCAGATTGTCGCATCCGACGATATGGCCGTAGCCGCGCGGCATATTGCGTTTTTTCGCCCATCTGCCGTTTCCGTCCAGGATGATGGCGATGTGATTCGGCACTTTTAATTCATTATCCATACTTTTTTCCTCCGTAAACGATAACAGGCTGCCTGCAAATGACAGGCAGCCCCTCGTTTTCTTTGTATTACACAGTCATAATTTCTTTGGATTTTACGTCCACCATCTGATCTACTTCTTTGATGTATTTGTCTGTTAATTTCTGGGTCTGCTCCTCGAGCTCTTTGATTTCGTCCTCGGAAACGTCCTCTTTGGCAAGTTTCTTGAACGCATCATTGGCATCGCGGCGGATGTTGCGGATGGCTACTTTTGCGCCCTCTGCTTTTTTCTTTACCTCTTTTACCAACTCTTTACGACGGTCCTCGGTAAGCTCCGGGAATACCAGACGGATGACTCTTCCGTCATCGGACGGGTTGATGCCAAGGTCAGACATCATGATCGCTTTCTCGATCTCTTTTACCAGGGATGCTTCCCACGGCTGGATCTGGATCATACGTGCTTCCGGAACAGAGATGTTTGCCACCTGCTGCAGCGGAGTCGGTGTTCCATAGTAATCTACAGTAATGCGGTCCAGTACGTGCGGGTTTGCACGGCCTGCGCGGATGGTTCCGAATTCGGAATCGAGGCTTGCAATGGATTTGCCCATTTTTACCTCAAACGGTTTTACTCTCTCGTCGATCTGATTTGCCATATTAAATTTGTCCTCCTGCTATCTCTTATACGGTCACAGTTCTGCGAACTGTGACATTCGCAGCTCTCATTTAAAGTTTTGCTTCGCAAAAGGAGAGCTGCTCACACCTGAATCATTTTCTTACGCAGTAAAACAGCAAGTGTTTTACTGCTGAATTTTTATTAATTATACCGTTACTCTTGTGCCGTTAATTTTTCCGTTTGCAGCATTTACAATGCTGTTCTCTTCATTTAAACCAAATACCAGCATCGGCATTTTGTTTTCCTTGCAAAGGATGGATGCGGTCATATCTACCACTTTCAGATCCTTTTCAATGACTTCCTGAATGGAAATCTCGTCAAATTTCTTTGCATCCGGGTTTGTTTTCGGATCGCTGTCGTAGACACCGTCTACTGCTTTTGCAAGCAGAATCTCGTCTGCCTCGATCTCGATCGCGCGAAGTACGGTTGCCGTATCGGTTGAGAAATATGGATGGCCTGTACCGCCGGCAAAGAATACAACCATGTTGTGCTGGAAATATTTGTTTGCACGGTCTTTGGAAAATCCTTTTGTGAACTCTCCGCATGGGAATGGGGTCAGAACTGCGGTCATCATTCCCTGGGAACGGAAGATTTCTGATACATAGATACAGTTCATAACGGTTGCCAGCATACCGATCTGGTCTGCTTTGGTACGGTCGATATTTTCGGAACTGCGTCCTCTCCAGAAGTTTCCTCCTCCGATTACGATGCCGACTTCAATCCCCTGGTCTACCAGAGTTTTTACCTGTTTTGCCACTTTTGTGACGGTCGGCTCGTCAAAACCGGTGTGTTTCTCTCCTGCAAGAGCTTCTCCGCTCAATTTCAGTAATACTCGTCGTTTCATCTTGCATCCTCGTTCCTTTATGATATTTTTTCACAAATGTCTTGCATTTATGAAATGATTATACCATCTGTTCCCAAAAACGACAAGGGCAAAATTCGTTTCTGTTTACCTGCGGTACTCGGTCGGCGTAAGGCCGGTGTAGCCTTTAAATCTCTTTGAAAAATACCCCGGTGAGGAAAATTGATAGTTCAGTGCAATTGACATAATCTCTTCGTTTGTGTTCCGCAGATCGGTTACCGCGCTGTCTGCTTCTGCAAACCGACGACCTGGATCATCTGCTGTGTGGTAATCTGTATTTTTACATTCACCATTCGAAAAGAATTCCGCGGTACGGCGGCATAAAAACCATAAAAAAATCTCTGTCGGAAGTTCAGACTCCTGACAGAGATTTTTTATAGATTCATTTTAGATCTGTGCTACTACAAAGATATCATAGATTGCTTTGATTGCCGTCTCAAAATCGCGGTTCTCCACGCCGATGATGATGTTAAGCTCACTGGAACCCTGGTCGATCATCTTAACGTTGACGTGTGCGTGTGCCAGTGCGGAGAAGATTCTTCCGGCAGTGCCTCTCGTTCTTCTCATGCCGCGGCCTACAACAGCGATCAGCGCCAGATCGGACTCAAGGTCAATGGAATCCGGCTGTACCGCACGGTGCAGTCCTGCGATGACCTGCTGCTCTTTTTCTGCGAACTCGTTCTGGTGAACGAATACAGTCATGGTATCGATGCCGGACGGCATATGTTCGAAGGAAAGATTGTTGTCCTCAAAAACACCGAGCACTTTTCTGCCAAAGCCGATCTCAGTATTCATCATGCTCTTCTCAACCGTGATGGATGCAAAGCCTTTCTTTCCGGCGATACCGGTGATGGTGAATTTCGGTTTGCTGCAGGTGTTCTCCACAATCATGGTTCCCGGATCCTGCGGTGCGTTGGTGTTCAGCACGTGGATCGGGATTCCCTCCTGACGGAGTGGGAAGATGGAGTCCTCATGAAGGACGGTAGCTCCCATGTAGGAAAGCTCACGCAGCTCACGGTAGGTAATGGTGGAAATGACTTCCGGATCCTTGACGATACGCGGATCGGTTACCAGGAAACCGGAAACATCGGTCCAGTTCTCGTAGATGTCAGCGTGTACGGCCTTTGCCACGATGGAACCAGTGATATCGGATCCGCCGCGGGAGAAGGTTTTTACGCTTCCGTCCGGTTTTGCACCGTAGAATCCAGGAACGACTGCGTTATCCAGATCTTTTAAACGCTCGGAGAGCACTTCGTCAGTCTTGTCTGCAAGGAAGTTTCCGTTCTCGTCGAAGCAGATCACTTCTGCAGAATCAATATACGTATATCCCAGATAATTTGCCATCACGATACCGTTCAGGTACTCTCCGCGGGATGCGGCGTAGTCCTCTCCGGCTGCTGCGGCAAAGTTTTCTGCGATTTTTTCAAATTCCGGGGAAAGATCCAGGCTGAGGTTCAGACCGTCGATGATCTCCTGATATCTCGCTTTGATGTTCTGCAGTTTCTTCTTGAAATCTCTTCCGGCAACTGCAGTGCGATAGCAGTCATACAGCATATCGGTTACTTTCGTATCAGCAGAATTTCGTTTTCCAGGAGCGGAAGGTACCACGTATCTTCTTCCCTCATCTGCGCGGATGATGTCTCCGACCTTCTTAAACTGCTCTGCGCTCGCGAGGGAGCTGCCGCCGAATTTTACTACTTTCTTCATAATAATCTCTCCTTGCGTTCTTTTCGGATATCTTTCGAAATCTCGTTTTTCAGCCCGTCACTTTAACGTTAGAAAGCTGTTACGTACTAGATTAGAACAAAATCCCGTATGCGTCAAGAACTTTTTTGGCTGATTCATTCATTCCACAGATAAATTTCCGGTTTTTTCTCCATTTCATAGGAGAATGTCTCTCCAAGCCCGTAAACCGCCTGGCTTAATACGTACTCGCCGTTGTTTGCATAGATTTCGATCATATTCGGATCCACGAAAATCTCAAGAAGATCCCCCTCTTTTAACTGCGGTGTCTCGGCATGAAGCCATCCTTTTGCACCGGATGGATAGACATCCGTGCGGTCTGCACAGACTTTTCCGCTCTGCCGCCAGATCTTATAGCCGCCGATTTCCAGGCTCTCACCCTCTTTTAATTCGGCGCGGATCATGGCACACTCTCCGCATGCCGAAACGAGGGAATCCGTCTTTTTGCAGAATCCGTCACGGATGGCAGGCAGAACACGGAAGTAAATATGATCGTTCTGTACATCCACCACACGCGGCAGGCAGAACATGCCTTGCCATATACCATCTACCGGTTCCGGCATCCGAAGCCATGCGATGGAAATCCGGTTTCCGTCCGCATCCGTCATGGTCTGCGGTGCATAGAGGTCACCGCCGCAGTCCAGAAGCTGCCAGTTCTCCGGAAATTTCATTGTGCAGGTTTTTTCATCAAACTCAGGCAGCATACAGATCGCCCGATCCGCATAGCCGTCGGTGTCCTCGATCAGTTCCATCGGGGAGAATACAAAGACGCTGCGTCCGTTTACGTTAAAGAGATCCGGGCACTCCCACATCCAGCCGAGCTTCTGTTTCGTCGTCGCCTGTCCGGCCAGACGCCAGTGGGAAAGATCCTCACTCTTATAGAATAATGCCTCGCCCTTGTGATCCTTCGTCGTGCTTCCAAGCACCATATACCATGCGTCGCTTCCCTTCCAGACTTTCGGGTCACGCGTGTGCGTATTGTCGCCGATTTCCGGATCGGTGAGTGCCGGGATAACAACCTCCTTATCCCCGAAGACATCAAAATGCATGCCGTCCTTCGAAGTAAGGTGAAGCTGCGCCGAAGTAAAATCCTGATCAAGGCACTGATGAATATCCTTCGGATTTACCTGATTATAGTGAACACCCGTGTAAAAGAGATGCATCACGCCGTTCTCTTCTACTGCGCTTCCGGAAAAGCAGCCGTTCTGGTCCTCGGAAAGACTCGGGAACAGGGCAACGCCGACATGCTCCCAGTGAATCAGATCCGGACTCACCGCATGGCCCCAGTGCATGGTGCCCCAGCGCGGCGCGTACGGAAAATGCTGATAAAAAAGATGATACTGTCCCTTATAATAAATCATGCCGTTCGGGTCATTCACCCAGTTGCCCGGCGCTTTTACGTGTAATCTGTTTTTCATGTGTTTGATTTCCTTTCTGTCTCTTTCTTGTTGTCTCTGATAAGAAAAGCCGGAAAAAGAAAGCATTTTTAATTCCGCCCTCCTTTGCCCGGCTTGTTCTTGATTTCTATGATTTACTTATTTGACTGCTCCGGCTACGACACCGTTGATGATCTGTTTCTGCAGTGCCACGTACAGAATCAGGATCGGGATGACGCAGAGCAGAAGACCTGCCATGATGGTTCCGTAATCTGCGGAGTAAGTTCCGTAGAAGCTGTAGGTGGAAAGCGGCAGAGTCAGCAGCTTTTTGTCGGTCAGCACCAGGGACGGCAGCAGGAAGTCATTCCAGAACGCCATCGCATTCATGATTACCATGGTGGAAATGATCGGCTTTAACAGCGGGAACACGATGCGGAAGAAGGTCTGGGTGTGGGTACAGCCGTCGATGTAAGCGGCCTCCTCCAGCGCCAGCGGGATACTTCCGCGGATGAATCCGTGGAACATGAACACGGACATCGCCATGGAAAATCCGGTGTGCATGAAGATCAGGGTCAGTCTGTGGTTCAGAATGTTTAAGGTTCCGCCGTATACACTGACAAGCGGGATCATGATTGCCTGGAATGGAATGATCATGGATGCAACCATCAGTGCAAAGATGATATTGGAAAATACGTTGACATTACGCACGATGTAGTAAGCCAGCATGGCTGCGAGTACCGTAACCAATACGGTTGCTGTTACGGTTACAACCAGAGAGTTCTTGAAGGCATTCAGGAAGTTCATCTGATTGAATGCTTTTACAAAGTTGTCAAACGAAAGACCTTTGATCGTAAACAGCCAGGAGAACGGGCTCTTGATGATATCACGTTTCTGTTTTAAGGAGTTGATGATAACCATGACAAACGGGAACATGAACGCACAGAAAACGATGATCATAAGGAGCATAGCCAGCGCGTCAGTTACTTTTTTCTTTGTTCCGCCAATTTTCTTCTGATTCATTATGCTTCAACCTCCCTCTTCTTGGTGGTGTATACCTGAATACCGCTGATGCAGGCTACAATGATAAACAGGATAAAGGCTTCTGCCTGGCCGACACCGAACTGTCTCGATGTGAATGCTTTCTCATATACGTGCATGGCTGCCATCTCGGTGGTTCCGTACGGAGCACCGCCGGTTAAGGACAGGTTGACATCGTATACCATGAACGCACGGGACAGGGTCAGGAAGAGGCAGATAGTAACGGAGGACATCATCAGCGGAAGGATAATGTTTTTCATTTTTACCCAGCCGGATGCACCGTCGATGCTTGCCGCCTCGAGCACGTCCTCGGAAAGTCCCATAAAGCCGGCAACGTAGATCAGGATCATGTAGCCTGCCAGCTGCCATACTGAAACGAGCACCAGTGCTGCAAATGCTTTGTTCGGGGTAGAAAGCCAGGAAATTTCAAACAGGCTCCATCCTGTGGTCTCGCCGATGCTGACGAAAACACGGGAGAATACGAACTGCCAGATGTATCCAAGTACGATACCGCCGATCAGGTTCGGGGTGAAAAATCCGGCGCGGAAGAAGTTCTGACCTTTGATGCCGCGGGTCAGGATGTAAGCCAGTAAAAAGGCGATCACATTGACGAGAACAACAACCGCAATGACATATTTAAAGGTTAACAGCAGGGATTTCCAGAACTGCGCGTCGCGCATAACGGCTGCGAAGTTGGAAAGTCCTACAAAGTTTTTCACGCTGGAAACACCGTTCCAGTCGGTTAAGGTCAGGTAAATACCGTAGATAAACGGTACCATGACGACTGCCAGGAAGCAGAACAGGCCCGGCAGCGCAAATACACAGAAATCTTTTCCCTTGTTGCTTGATTTCATTTTCGTTCCTCCTTCATATCCTCCGGCTTACTGCTCATCCCAGTATGCCTGGATGGAATCTATCAGTTCCTCGCGGTCACTTCTTCCGGCCAGATATTTCTGCATTGCCGCACCAAGGACAGACCAGTGATCGTTCGGCACGATCGCAGATGCGTTGAATGCTCCGCCGTTCTGTACTTTTTCGTAAATGTCGCGGCTTAACGGATCGCTTGGCTCGTTCGGGTTGTTTTTAAACGGAGGGATCAGGCTGCAGGTCTTTACAACCATCTGCTGTCCGATCTCACTGTAAACCAGCCAGTTCAGAAACTCTTTTGCTGCTGCTTTCTGCTCGTCGGTAGCCACGATATCATCCAGCATGATCTGTTTGGACGGGGATGCCTGGATTTTGCTGTTGACGAAGTCGTCCGGATCATTGTTCAGGAAGTATGGAAGGAAACCGTACTCGTCGGTCGTCTCGGCTCCTGCCTCCTCAAGGTTCGGCCATGCCCAGTTTCCGTTGAACCAGAAAGCGGTTTTTCCGTCTGCCAGGTCAATTGCCATCTCATCGTAATCTGCGCCGAGTGGATCGCCCTTTGCTACGTTGTACTCTTTTAACAGGTCAAAGGTATTCAGGAACTCGTTCATGCGGGTGTAGTCCGGCAGATATAAGGTTCCGTCCTTCAGCTCGTTGATGACTTCTGCTGCACCGTCGGAGGTTCCGTTGTATGTCTCGTAGATGTACTGCAGCTGGTGTGCTCCAAGGGACCAGTCTTCTTTTGCCATGGAGATCGGATTCTTCATTCCGTTGTCCCGCAGGCTCTGGAGAAGTGCTGCGAAATCGTCCTGGGTTTTGATATCGGATGGATCGAACTCGGTACCTAAGGTATCTTCAATCACGCTCTTGTTGTAGATAATACCGCGGCCCTCGATACAGAGCGGGAAGCTGTAAACCTTTCCGTTGATTTTGGTCAGGTACTCTTCTGCCTCGCCGGTCCATGCTTCATTGCTTAAGTCGGCTGCTTTTTCTTCTGCCAGTGCAATGACATCGGTCGTATCCAGAATGGAAAGTGTCGGCGGGTTTCCGGAGTTGTAGAGGCTGACTACTTTGGTATAAGGAGAATCGCCGTCCGTTACCGGCATGATCTCAATATGTACGCCTGCTTTCTCCTCGAACACTTTTGCAATCTTTTCCAGTGCTGTCTGGATTTCTGCTTTTGTGTTCATGATGACGATACTCGTTCCGGAAAGCGACGTATCGTACTGGAAGGTATCGGTGGTCATGTCGATCGGCACTTCTTCTTTTACTGCGTTCGGGTCATCCGGATCGCTTGCGAAGCCGAAGGTGCATCCGGTCAGTGCAGAAGTAAGAAGCACGCCGGACATTCCAAGAGCTGCCGCCCTGGCACTAAATTTCTTTCTCATCACAATTCCTCCTGTTATCTCTGGACAGCTGGTCCTGTCCTTCGTTTTGTGTAACCGGTTACTTTCGTTGTCTTTATCATAGCATTGACAGTGGGTTTCGTCAATATTTTCTTTACTTTTCGTGATTTTCCATAATTTTGTTTTCGGCTTTTGTGGAACTTTTACAAAACCGGTTACTTAACCGATTCCCGCTTGTTCCGGCGGGCGAGAAATGTTATACTATCTTCATATATTATTTGTTTTTTTCTGAAAGCTTACATGATTCACGCAACACTTTTGAAGGGAAGGACACTTGAACTTATGGCACGAAAAAAAAATGTAACCTTTAATGATATTGCACAGTACACGCATTTTTCCAAAACAACCATTTCCCGGTATTTCAACAACCCGGATTCCCTGACACCGGAAAATCAGCAGATCATTTCCGATGCACTGGATAAACTGAACTATAAAGAAAACAAAGTGGCAAAAATCCTCGCGAACGGACAGACCGAATTTGTCGGCGTCCTGATCCCGAGTCTCTCCATGAACTACTATTCCGAGATGCTGAATCAGATTCTTGCTTCTTATGAGAAATATGGCTATAAATTCCTCGTCTTCGCCGGAAACGGCCACGACGAGACGGAGCACCGCTACATTCAGGAGCTGATGTCGTACAAAATCGAGGGCCTCATCGTCCTCTCCCATACACTCTCCTCCCGCGAACTCTCCGATCTGCAGATCCCGGTCGTTGCAATTGAGCGCGAAGACCAGTTCGTCAGCAGTGTCAATACAGACAACTACCTCGGCGCGTACGAAGCGACTTCGCTTCTGATTCATAACCACTGTGATGTCCTGATTCATCTGAACTCACCGACCAAAGAAAATATTCCTGCCTACCGCCGTCTCGCCGGTTTCCAGGATGCCTGTGTAAAGGCCGGTGTACCGCACAAGGTTATCATTCGGGATTTTGGACTCTCCTATCAGGAAGCCGCAGCACCGCTGCAGGAAATTTTTGACAACATCGAACAAAAATATGCCGGTCAGAAAAAGGGCATCTTCCTCTCCAACGATGATCATGCCAATATTCTTTTAAATCTTCTGATCCGCAAATACCATACCCTGCCGGACGATTACGAACTCATCGGCTTCGACGGTGCGCCGATTTCCGAGCAGGCTATCTATCCGATCAGCACTGTCGGCCAGCAGATTGACCAGATTGCAGACGAGGCTGTTTCCCTTCTGGTCTCCCAGATGCAGGAACGGAAAAAACGCCACCCGGTGCCGCTTGCCGAGCCGGTTCACAAGACCGTTCCGCCGCTTCTGATCCGGCGTCAGACGACCACTTGATTTTAAAAGCAGATTTCTATCATAAAAATGTTTTTATCAAAAAAGTGTCATCCACCTGCGGGCTGTGTGCCCTGCAGTTTGTGGATGACACTTTTCTTATCTTCTTACTCTTTTTTAGTTCTGTCCGTAATAAGCATTTACACCATGCTTACGGTAATAGTGTTTATCCTGCAGCTCCTGCGGTGCCGGCTGGATTCTCGGGTTGATGGTCTCGGCACGGTATGCCATTTTGGCAACCTCTTCGAGGACAACAGCATTGTGAACAGCCTCATGCGCATCTTTGCCCCAGGTGAACGGTCCGTGGTTCTTGCAAAGAACGGCCGGAACGGCTTTTACATCTTTTCCCATCCGTTTGAACTCATTGACGATCAGATGGCCGGTGTTTTCCTCGTATGCCTCGTCAATCTCTTCTTTTGTCAGGCAGCGCAGGCACGGTACTTCACCGTAGATGTAGTCTGCATGGGTTGTTCCGTAGCACGGAATGCTTCTTCCCGCCTGTGCCCAGCTTGTCGCATAGGAGGAATGGGTGTGAACAATGCCGCCGATCTCCGGAAATGCTTTGTACAGCTCCAGATGGGTCGGGGTGTCAGAAGACGGACGGTAGCGTCCTTCTACTTTGTTTCCGTTCAGATCCATGACAACCATATCGTCCGGTGTCAGCAGGTCGTAATCCACGCCGCTTGGTTTGATGACGAACAGACCGCTTTCCCGGTCAATCTCGCTGACATTTCCCCAGGTAAAGGTAACCAGTCCGTATTTTGGAAGAAGCATGTTGGCTTCGTATACTCTTTTTTTCAGTTCTTCTAACATTGTGTTGTCCTTTCTGTCTTTCCCAAACGATGGTTCATTTTAAGCTCTCTACTGCTGCACGCTCAATCGGCAGGCCTTTTTTGTAGTGCTCGGTGAATACTTCAAATCCAGCGACGTCTGCCGGGTCCGGATCCATCTTGGTTCCGGCATTTCCTGCGAAGACTTTTGCATCGAGGTAATCCTCGAGTGTTTCATTCTCTTCTTTGTTGATCATATAAGAAGCCAGCAGTGCGATGCCCCAGGCTCCGCCCTCTCCTGCTGTCTCCATGACGGAAACCGGTGCGTCGATGGCACCTGCGAGGATCTTCTGGCCGACACCTTTTGTCTTGAAGAGACCGCCGTGGCCGAGAATCTGGTCGACCTGCACATGCTCCTCTTTCATCAGGATATCAAGGCCGACTTTCAGGGCGCCAAGGGAAGTAAACAGGTTGACTCTCATAAAATTTGCCAGATTGAATTTCGCATCCGGAGTACGTGCGAAGACAGGACGGCCCTCGTTGAAGCCGGTTACGTGCTCGCCGGAGAAGTAGTTGTAGGCAAGGAGTCCGCCGCAGTCTGCGTCGCCCTCCAGGGCTTTGTTGTACAGCTTGCCGAACAGATCATTCGTGCTGATTTCCATGCCGAAGGTCTGCGCAAATTCACGGAAGAGATTGACCCATGCATTCAGATCAGAAGTACAGTTCTGGCAGTGCACCATGGCAACCGGATGACCGGACGGGGTTGTTACCATATCGATCTCCGGGTATACTTTGGAGAGGTTCTTCTCCAGAACGATCATAGCAAAAACGGAAGTTCCGGCAGACACGTTTCCGGTTCTGACGCGGACGCTGTTTGTTGCTGCCATACCTGTTCCGGCATCTCCTTCCGGCGGGCAGAGCGGAATGCCTGCTTCCAGATTTCCGGACATGTCGAGAAGTGCGGCACCTTCTTTTGTCAGAACACCGGCATTGTCACCTGCGGTCAGAACGTGCGGCAGAACATCGAGTGCTTTCCATGAATATGCTTTGTCTGCGACTGCCTCGTCAAATTTGGCGATCATGTCGGCAAAGTAAGTGTTGGTTTCAGAATCGATTGGAAAGATTCCAGATGCCTCGCCGATACCAACGACACGCTCGCCGGTCATTTTCCACTGAATGTATCCGGCAAGGGTTGTCACATAGTCGATATCTGCCACATGCGGCTCACCGTTTAAGATTGCCTGATACAGATGGGCGATAGTCCATCTCTGCGGGATGTGGAATCCGAAAAGATCGGTCAGCTTCTCGCTTGCTTCTTCTGTGATATTGTTTCTCCAGGTGCGGAACGGCACGAGGAGGTTTCCTGCTTTGTCAAATGCCATATAGCCGTGCATCATGGCACTGAAGCCGATGGCTCCGACGCGGGTCAGGGTGATGTCGTATTTTTCTTTGACATCAGCTGCCATTTTGGTATATGCATCCTGCAGGCCCGTCCAGATGTCCTCGAGGGTGTAGGTCCACACGCCGTTGTCGTAGCGGTTTTCCCACTCGTGATCTCCGGATGCGATCGGGGCGTTGTCTGCGCCGATCAGGACGGCTTTGATTCTGGTTGAGCCGAACTCAATACCAAGTGCTGTTTTCTGTTCGAGGATTGCTGTTTTTGCATCCATTCCCATTGTTTTTTCCTCCCTTGGGTTCTTTTCTATTTTTTCGTCTCTGTTGACAGATTTTTTCCTGCAGTGGATTCTCTTACGATGAGTTCCGGGGAAATCAGGCGTTTGACGCTGCTTTCTTCTTCCGGGACTTTTCTGATTTTTTCGAGAATGAGCTCTGCTGCCATCTCACCGAGTTTTTCCTGCGGATGGGCAATGGTCGTGATCCCGATCGGACTGCTCTGGCCGATCAGCGAGTTGTCGTATCCGGTGACGGCGATGTCTTCCGGCACGGAGATTCCCTTTTCTTCCAGCATGGAGATGACGGCGAGCGCGATCTGGTCGTTGTAGCAGACGGCGGCATCGACGGACTTTTTGCTGTCGAGCAGCATGGAAAGCATCAGGGACGGTTTGGTTTTCCGGTCTTCGGTGTGAAACCAGATGACGTTTTCGGGATCATACAGGATTCCGCTTTCCTGCAGCGCCTGCACGTAGCCTTTATGGCGCTGGGCGCCCTGGCTGTCGTCGGCCTTGAAGATGCCGATGATGTTTCGTCGGCCGGTCTCTAAAAGGTGCCGGGTCAGCAGATAGCCGCCTTTGCAGTCATCCATCAGAATGCAGGGCTTGTCTGCCATCTGGGGGTAGCAGCCCTGGATGAAGACATACGGGATCTGATACTTGTCCAGCATTTCGTACAAGTTGATGTGGCGGCAGAGGATCTGGCTTTTGCTCGGCTCGATGATGAGGCCGTCGATGGGCTTGTCGAGGAGTTCTTTTAAGACTTTTTCTTCTTTGGAGCGGCTGTTGCAGGTGTTCTTTAAGATAATGCTGTAGCCGTTTTCGCTCAGCACTCGATCCATTCCCTGGATGAGGCGGGGGAAGATGTAGTCGGACAGGTAGGTGGTGGTGACGGCGATGTTTTTTGAATTATGACGCTGGATTACGCGCTCGGAGCAGAAGGTTCCTTTGCCGTGCCGGGCGGTGATGTAGCCTTCATTTTCGAGAAGAGCGAGGGCCTTTCGGACAGTGTGGCGTGAGAGGGCGTATTCCCGGGTCAGTTCGTTTTCGGAGGGAAGCTTCTGGCCGGGTTTTATGGTTCCGGAGAGAATCTGCTCTTTTAGGGCTTCCATCAGGGTGTAGTATTTGGCTTTGCCGGTGGTTGGTTCCATGTGATTGGTGATTCCCCTTTCTGGAATTTATAATACAACTTGTACGGTTGTTGTGACAAGTTGTATTTTTGTTGTGGGGAAGGGACGCTCAGGAGTATCGGGTGTCCGGGGTGTGGCTGTTTCGGAGGCTAGGAACTCTAAGGGTGTGAAAATTTGCTAAAAGCATTCCCCCAAATCAAAAACTCGCATACGCTCAGACAGTTTGATTTGGGGGAATAACGCAAATTTCCACGCCCTAAGGGTTCCTACGCCTCCTGCAAATGCCACGCCCCGGACACCCGATGCTCCTGAGCTGACTTTGGCCCCGTAAATGGAGGGAAGCGGTCCTGCGGTGGCTTCCCTTGGTTCACCAATAGAGTAAATGGGCGGGCGGGTGGGTCCAATACCTTAATGAGTGGACGGGAACACTTTTTTACGGATGGCTTCTTCATAGGCGGTGCATTCTGCAGACCGGTGCATCCGCGGGACGGGATCTCCTTTGAGGAAGTGGTGGCGGATATAGTAGAGGGTATCGTCTTCGCCGCGTTCCGAGAGCATGCGCAGCAGAAATTCGAGCTGCGAGAGTGTCTCGGGATGGACGAACCAGAGGTGGCCGATTCCTTTTTTGAGATACTGGTACGGCGCCTGATCGGTATAAGCGTCTCCGAGGTAGACGCGGGACGCGCTGATGCGGTCCATAATCATCTCGGCGACGTAGCGGCGCGGCATTGGGACGCCTTTGATGATGGTGTCACAATTGATACCGTAATCAATCCAGTATTCAAAATGATGTTTGTTGCGCCCTTTATGGTGCATCCAGGATTTTGACATGCCGGTGTCTTCGCGCTCGGCGTTATTGGGACTCCGGTCGCCCTGATAGTATTTCATGCCGACCAGAAATTCCGTCGGCGAATATTTCGAGAGGTCGTGGGTCAGTCCCTGCCAGTACAGTCCTATTTTGAAGCAGTACCGCATGACCCATATTTTGTGTGTGGTAATGGTTTTAAAGTGCTGCCATGCTTTCATCATTCTGTCTCTTCTCCTGCTTTCCTGTTAAAATTATGATACTGCGCGGCGGCACGATGACCGTTTTTGCGCTGACTTTTTTCTGATTTTCTTCTGTCAGGAATACTTCCGGTGTGTTGGTGTCGGCCGTCAGATACCAGACCTTCTGTTCCGGGAGGGACGGCAGTGCCAGCTCATGCGGATTCCAGTGCATGTTGTAGGCAATATAGAGGTCGTCGTCCTTGTTTCCGTCTTTGTCCTGGAAATAACTTCCGCAGTACATCACACCGATAAAACGGCACGTATTTTCCATCTGGGAGAACCAGGCTCTCTGGCTGTGGAAGGACATATCCGGGCAGCCGTAGGATTTGTAGTCGATGAGGCGCGGCTCGCGTTCGCCGTGCAGCGCCGGATGCGCTTTCCGGAAGGCGATTGCTGCTTTTACAAAGGCGGCAAACTCCGGATTCCGGGCGGCTGCTTTCCAGTCGATCCAGCCGGTTTTGTTGTCCTGGCACCAGGCGTTGTTGTTGCCCTTCTGGCTGTTGCCGAATTCATCGCCGCCGTAAATCAGCGGTGTTCCCTGGCTTGTCATCAGCATGAGAACGGCATTTTTCAGCTGGCGGAGACGCAGCGCGCGCACAGCCGGTTTCCGGGTCACGCCTTCTGCGCCGCAGTTCCAGGTCAGGTTTTCGTTGGAACCATCCATATTGTCTTCGCCGTTGTCCAGATTGTGTTTCTGTTCGTAGGAAACGCTGTCATACAGGGTAAAACCGTCGTGATCCGCAAGATAATTGATCACACCGTGTGTCTCCGGGCTTCTTCTCAGATAATAGGTGAAGTCGGAAAGGCTGCCCTCATCGCCTTTTAAGAAGCGGCGGATATGGTACTGGTAGCCCTGATTGTGTTCCCCTAAATTCCGGAACCACGGGCGTTTTCCCTGATAGATCCGTGCGCCGTCAAAACCGAGGAAAATCAGTTTCGTCTTCCGAAGGAGTGCATCTTTGGACGCTTCTTCTGCCAGCGATGCATCGCCGACCAGATGGAAACCGTCGATCTGATAGCGGAGCTGCCAGTGGTGCAGAACCTGCAGGACAAAACCAGAAGGCGTTCCCGGGGCAAAACAGAATTCCATCAGGCATTCGATACCATTCTCATGCAGGGCATCGACCATCTCTGCGAACTCTGCGACGGCATCTGAGGATGCAGCATACGAAGCTTTCGGAGCAAAATACAGGGCCTTTGTGCCGTATCCCCAATAATTCACGCGCTTCTCTTCCGCCGGCGCCGGATATACATAGGCCGGCTCCGTAAGGGAGGTCCACTCAAAAAACTCGTAGGACGGCATCAGCTCTACTGCATTGATACCGAGTTCTTTTAAGTATGGAATTTTTTCGATCACGCCGCGGAACGTTCCCTTGTTCTTTACACGGGAGCTTCCGTCTTTGGTGAAGCCGCGCACATGGAGCTTATACAAAATCGTCTCCTCATACGGCCGGTGCAGTGAGGTGGTGCGCATTACCGGGTACTCCGGGAGAAGGCAGCAGCAGGCGCCCTCTTCTTTTTCCATCGGTGCACCGAAGGTTTCTCTTCCTTCTACTGCTCCCGCATACGGATCCAAGCAGAAAGCTTCGTCCATCCGGTAGGCATACGAAAACTTTCCTACCGTCAGGCCTGTGATTTCCACGGAACTGATCACGCCAGTGCGCTCCTCTTCCGGAAGCGGCACGGTAAGAAACGGTTTCTGGTGACCTTTCCGGTACAGCAGAAGCTCTGCTTTTTTTCCATCCGATACTTCTACGGCAAAATTGTATCCGTCTTTCGTCGCCGATGCGCCCATTTTCTCCGGATTTCCCGGTAAAATTCGATATTTTCCTCTGTTTTTTGTCTGTATCATAATTCCCGCCCTTATTTTTTATAATTTGTTGCAATTGTCATACTAT
>ERZ1673739.96-NODE-96-length-134989-cov-9.714038_pt1 | contig 134989 bp, 108 predicted proteins | sample MGYA00580210_ERZ1673739 | MGnify/ENA primary metagenome ERZ1673739 (study PRJEB41218, sample SAMN15661749) | gut metagenome | host: Homo sapiens | place: Canada: London | collected 2015-08-20/2019-03-30 | study: EMG produced TPA metagenomics assembly of... | reverse complement strand
CTGAAATATACCTACATATATCTCATACGAAGGAAAAAGAAAAAGCAGTGAAAAATTGTAGAAAAATAAAAAAAGATGCTTTTAAATCAGCATCTTAATCACATAAGCAATAAGAATTGTAGAACCGGATAGGGAGGAGCCTACAATACCGAGTACAAAACCGGCAATGGCTCTGCCAAGAGGGCGTGCCTTGTTGCCAAGAACAATAGCAATGATACCACAAATTAAAGAAGCAATACCACAGCCAACACCTAATGGAAATAAAAAGAAAAACAAGATGGCGGATAATACGGCAATAGACACGGAAACAATACCAAGTACCATAGAGGCAATTGCTTTTCCGACAGATGTATTTTGCATATCATCACTCTCCCTATTTCATGATAATTCTAACATAATCCAAACATACAGGCAAGAAAGGAAGAAAACGTGAAAAATATAAGAAGGATCTTCCACGTTATATATTGCTATATCAAGAAGAAGCTTTATAAAAAAGTGGCGGCAGGTGAGAAAATTTCACATAATTAGTTGCGCATGCAACGAGTTTGCGCTATACTATACAAGTCTTATTGAGGAGAGAAAACATGAGAGAAATCAGCAAATATGCGTCAATGATTTATCGCTGCGGACAAATCTATTATGACGAATATCTGACACCCTATCATATCGGTTGTGGGCAGCAGTTTTTTTTACTTCGTATTTATGAAAAGCCCGGGATTTCACCGTATGAATTGGCATCTATGGGAATGTACGACAAAGGAACATGTGCCAGAGCGTTGAAGAAGCTGGAGGAGGAAGGCTATATTGAGCGTGTGGTTGATACACATGATCGACGTTTGCAGCATTTATTTATTTCGACAAAAGGAAAAGAGCTTATACCAATCATTCAAAAGATGCTAGATGAATGGTATGAGGCAATATGTATTGATTTTAGTGAAGAAGAAAGAAGCATGGCAGGGGAATTGATGCGGCGAATCAGTGAACATGCGATGCATACTATCGGTAGGAGGTAATTATGGAAGCAGTGAAAATAAGAACAAAAAATCCATTAGGATATCAGCCAATCGGACATTTATTGATGCGATTTGCGATTCCATCAGTGGTATCAATGTTGGTTAATGCTTTATATAATATAGTCGATCAAATTTTTATCGGAACCGGAGTCGGCTATTTAGGAAATGCCGCAACAACGGTTAGCTTTCCTTTGCAGACAATCATTTTGGCATTAGGAACGATGATCGGTGCAGGGGCGAGTGCCTATGCTGCTATTAAACTAGGTGAAAAAAGAGAGCAAGAAGCAGAGCATACTCTTGGAAACGCCTTTTTTATGCTAGTATTGGCAGGTATTATCATCATGGTTGTCGGACTGGTATTTTTAGAACCGATCTTATATTTGTTTGGCGCAACCGCAAAGAATTTTGCATACTCCCAAGATTACGCCAGTATTATTTTGTTGGGAACGGTTTTTAATTTGTTGGGAATCGGCTTAAGTAATATGGCAAGAACTGATGGCAGTCCAAACATTGCGATGCTCAGTATGATTGCCGGTGCTGTTTTAAATACCATTCTTGACCCGATTTATATATTTGTATTTCATTGGGGCGTGAAAGGAGCAGCCATTGCGACGATCACCTCACAGATTATCGGTGCGGTTATTCTGGTGTATTATTTTTTGAAGAAAAGTACAATGCGTTTGCATATTTCACAAATGAAAATTAAGAAAACTATTTTTGTCAGCATTTTATCCTTAGGGTTTTCAAGCTGTATCACGCAGACAGCCGCCACTATTATGCAGGTAGTAATGAATAATTCTTTGGTTTATTACGGTGATTTAACTTCTACTACCGGCGATGTAGCACTAAGTGCAATGGGGATTGTGTTAAAGATATCTATGATCATTACCTCGATTTGTATTGGAATCGGTATCGGAGCACAGCCGATTTTAGGGTTTAATAAGGGAGCAAGACAGCCTAAGCGTATAAAGGAAACATACAAAAAAGCATCTTCGATTGCTGTTTTGACATCAATTATCGGTTGGGGAGTATGTATTGCGATTCCCGGTGTAATTCTATCCTTGTTTGGCAGCAGTGATCCGGTATTCTCAACTTTTGCGCAAAGAGCTATGCGTATTTATATGCTTGGTATCTTTACTGCCGGTTTCCAAATTACCGCAACCAGCTATTTTCAAGCGACCGGACAACCGTTAAAAGCATCGGTTTTATCCATGATGCGCCAGCTGATCCTGTTGATTCCTTTGATTTTGATTTTACCACTGTTCTTTGGTTTAGACGGTATTTTGTTTGCCGGTCCGATTGCGGATATCAGCAGCGGAATCGTAGTTTTTGTCTTTATTTCAAAGGAAATGAAAAAACTGAATGCCCAGATTGCGTTGGAAACGGAAGAAGAGCTTGGTGTTTATAATGATGAATTGGTGATGTAAAGCTGTTATAACGACAGCTTTCTTTTTTAATGATACTACAACTTCAAAGAGAAAAGAGGTATAATAGTAGCTAACGGAGGTGAGGTATGTGAATGTTAATTCCCCGATTGGTATTTTCGATTCGGGAATGGGAGGCATTAGTGTTTTAAAACAGATTCATGCCCTCATGCCGCAGGAGAATTTACTTTATTTCGGTGATTCGGCCTATGCACCGTATGGAGAAAAAAGCAGAGCTGAAATTACAGAGCGCTGTTATAGCATTTGTGAATTTTTTATGCGTAAAAAGGTCAAGGCTATTGTGATTGCCTGCAATACAGCTACAAGTGCTTGTGTAAATGAACTGCGTAAGCGTTATTTGAACATTCCGATTATCGGCATGGAGCCGGCTTTAAAGGTTGCGGCGGATAATGAACAACAGCAGCATATTCTTGTATTAGCGACGTATTTTACATTAAAGGAAAAAAAGTTTGCCGATTTAATGGCGCGCTGTGAAAAAGAGCATATTATTTACAAGCAGCCTTGTCCGGCTTTGGTACATATTGTTGAGGAGCATAAGCTGCAAGATGAAGAACTTGTGAAACAAACATTGCGAAACTATTTAGCTCCTTATAACCTTGAAGAAATAAACAGCATTGTATTAGGCTGTACGCATTTTGTGTTTTATCGAAAATATCTTACGGAGCTATTGCCAAAGCATATTGCAATCATTGATGGAAATACGGGAACAGCGAAGCAGGTAAAGCATTTGCTGGAGGAGCGCGATTTGCTGAAACAAACCAAGGATATCGGAGCAATAGAAATTTATAATTCCTTAGAAGATGATAAGGATATACAGGATTTGGCACAAGAGCTATTGAAGGGATAAGCCGTTTTCATTGCGTGAATGTGCAAATCATTATATAATAAGAACTATTAGGAGGATCTGACATGAGAGAAAATGCTTGGAAAAAATATGATGAAAAAGAAATGAGTGAAGTCTTTGCGTTCAGTGAAGGCTATAAGAAGTTTATTTCTGATTGCAAAACAGAAAGAGAATGTGTCGATGAGGCAATTCGCATGGCGAAGGAGCACGGCTATCGTGATCTTGATGAGGTAATCAGAAATAAGGAAACTTTAAAGGCCGGAGATAAGGTATATGCCAACAATATGGGGAAAACAATTGCTTTGTTTATGATTGGTGAAGAAGCAATGGAAAACGGAATGAACATTCTCGGTGCCCATGTGGATAGTCCGCGTTTGGACTTGAAACAGAATCCATTGTATGAGGATCATGATTTGGCAATGTTGGATACGCATTACTATGGTGGAATTAAGAAGTATCAGTGGGTAACTCTACCTTTAGCACTACATGGTGTAGTTGTGCGTAAGGACGGTACATCTGTAACTGTAAATATCGGTGAAGATGAAAGCGATCCGGTAGTTGGTATTTCCGATTTGTTGGTACATTTATCTGCGGATCAAATGACCAAAACGGCTAGTAAGGTGATCGAAGGAGAAGATCTTAATGTTACCGTTGGCAGCATTCCTTTAAAGGATACGGAAAAGGAAGCAGTTAAGGCGAATATCTTAAAGCTTTTGAAAGATAAGTATGATATCGTAGAAGACGATTTCGTATCTGCGGAAATTGAAGTTGTTCCGGCAGGAAAAGCACGTGATTATGGCTTGGATCGTTCCATGGTAATGGGATATGGGCATGATGATCGTATTTGTGCTTATACATCTTTAATGGCCTTATTGGAAATGCCAAGTGTAAAGCGTACTGCTGTATGTCTGCTTGTAGATAAGGAAGAGGTAGGCAGTATCGGAGCGACCGGTATGCAGTCAAAATTCTTTGAAAATACAGTAGCAGAGGTTATGGATCGTATGGGTGAATATAACGATTTAGCACTTCGCCGCGCATTGAAAAACTCTAAGATGTTGTCAAGTGATGTAAGTGCTGCGTTTGATCCTAACTATGCAAGTGTTATGGAGCCTAAAAACTCAGCTTATTTCGGACAGGGTATCGTATTTAATAAATATACCGGTTCAAGAGGAAAAGGCGGCTGTAACGATGCCAATGCGGAATATATTGCAGAGCTGAGAAACATCATGGAGAAAGAAAATGTAGCATATCAGACAGCCGAGCTTGGAAAGGTTGATCAAGGCGGAGGCGGAACAATCGCTTATATCCTTGCTCAGTATGATATGGAGGTTATCGACTGCGGTATCGCCCTTCATAATATGCACGCACCTTGGGAAATTGCCAGCAAGGCAGATATTTATGAGGCTACCAAAGGCTATATTGCATTCTTAAAGCACGCCTAATAAGTAAAAAGCAAGTTTGGTTTTATCAAGCTTGCTTTTTTAGAAGATTCTATGTTATATAAGATAAAGTGAAATTAGAGAAAATTAATGTTTCATTTTTGTTTTATCATCTAAAATTATTGTTATGAAAAATGATAATAAAAAAAGCTCATAGCTCGAGCTTTTATTTTTCTATGGCTGGGGTACTTGGATTCGAACCAAGGAAATGCCAGATTCAGAGTCTGGTGCCTTACCGCTTGGCTATACCCCAATCTTTGTGCGGCATGTGATATTATAAAGCACAAGGTAGGACTTTGTCAATAGAAAATAGGTAAAAATCCTAGTTTTGGTTGATAATGGCACGCGTTTATTATATGATAATAATGCTATCGAAAGGAAGAATATGTCATGAAAAAAGTAAGAACAAGATTTGCACCTAGTCCTACGGGATATATGCATATAGGAAACCTAAGAACAGCACTTTTTGAGTATTTGATTGCCAAACATGAAGATGGAGATTTTATCCTACGTATTGAGGATACCGATCAAGAGCGTTTGGTAGAGGGTGCTGTTGATATTATTTATGATACGATGAAGGCGGTCGGCTTGCATCATGATGAGGGACCGGATATCGGCGGAGACTTCGGACCGTATGTGCAATCAGAGCGTTTATCCATGTATAAGGGATATGCGGATCAGCTTGTAGAGCTGGGTGGAGCACATTATTGCTTCTGTAGTGAAGAAGAAATCGAAGCACAGCGCAAGGAAGCGGAAAGCTTAGGAATTTCTTTTAAATATGATGATCCATGTAAGCATATTTCTATCGAGGAAGCGAGAAAACGTATTGCCGATGGTGAAAAGTATGTTGTACGTCAAACAATCAAAGCAAATGGAGAAACCTATTTTGACGATGAAGTGTATGGAAGAATTGAGGTAGACAATTCTACTTTAGATGAGTCTGTTTTATTGAAATCCGATGGTTTCCCTACATACAACTTTGCGAATATTATCGATGACCATCAGATGCAGATTTCTCATGTTGTACGTGGGAATGAGTATTTGTCATCAACTCCAAAATATAATTTAATTTATCAGGCATACGGTTGGGATATTCCTACCTATGTGCATGTTCCACCGGTTATGAAAGATGAACAGCATAAGCTTTCCAAACGTAATGGAGATGCCAGCTTTCAAGATCTAGTAAAGAAGGGGTATTTGCCGGAGGCAATCCTAAACTATATAGCTTTGCTTGGTTGGGCACCGGAGAGTGAACAAGAAATTTATTCGCTTGAAGAGTTAATCAAGGTTTTTGATATTAAGCGTATTTCAAAATCACCGGCTATCTTTGATATTGATAAGCTGACTTGGATGAATGGTATGTATTTGCGTGCTATGAGCGAAGAAAAATTTTATGAAACGGTAAAGCCGTATATTGAAGAAGCGATTAAACGTCCGGTCGATAAGATGGCGGTTGCTCGTATTTTACAGCCACGTACCGATGTATTATCCGGAATTGTGGAAAGCTTGGATTTCATTGATGTCCTTCCGGAATATGACAATGCCATGTATATTCATAAAAAGATGAAAACAACCTATGAAATTGCGTTAAAGGCATTGAAAGCAAGCAAGGAAGCATTAGAAGCCTTGAATGATTGGTCCAGTGAAGAAAAGCTGCACGATGTATTGCTAGCACTTCCGGCACAGATGGAAATGAAAAACGGACAGATTTTGTGGCCTGTACGTTGTGCGATTACCGGTAAACAGTTTACACCGGGAGGAGCAATCGAAATTGCATATATTCTTGGAAAGGAAGAAACTCTGGCACGTATTCAAATCGGTATTGAAAAGCTGGAAAAAGAGGTTGCTTAAGAACTGCATTTGCAGTTCTTTTCTAATCGTAACGGATAATGTCATGAAGTCGCATACCGTTTACGATTTCTTGAAAGACGATGTAAGAAATAAATGAAATTAAGGTATCCAAGGACAGCATTTTAGAGTACAATGTTGTTGAATACTTGAAGGAGGACACAAAATGACAGTAGTTGAAAAATTAATTGAATTAAGAGCATTGATGGCAGAGCGTGGCATTGATGTGTATATGATACCAACCTCTGATTTTCATGAAACAGAATATGTTGGCGAGCATTTTAAAGCAAGATATTTTATGTCCGGCTTTAGCGGTTCACAGGGAACGTTGGTTGTTTGTAAGGATCAGGCAGCTTTATGGACCGACGGACGTTATTTTATCCAAGCCGCAAAGCAGTTAAAGGGATCCGGTATTGAACTCATGCGTATGGGGGAAGAGGGAGTCCCTACCATTGTCTCTTATATTTACGATCATATTTGTGAGCATGGTGGTTTTGGCTTTGATGGGCGAGTTATGAATACAAAGCTTGCGGCATCTATTTGTGCAAAGCTTAGTGAAAAGCAAGTACAAATCATTTGTCATGAGGATTTAGTGGATAAGATTTGGAAGGATCGTCCAGCGCTTCCAAAGGATCCTGCCTTTTTCTTAAAGGAATGTTACAGTGGAAAATCAACAGCGGATAAATTGGCAGATATTCTTGCGGTTATGAAGAAGAAGCAGGCAACCCATCACATCGTTACGACCTTAGATGATATTGCATGGATTTTAAATATGCGTGGGAATGATATTGCGCATTTTCCGGTCGTACTTGCATATTTGATCATTACCGAAAATAAGCATCACCTATTTGTCGATAGGAGTAAGTTATCTCAAGAGCTATTGGATAATTTTGCTCAAAATGAAATCGAATTGCACCCGTATGATGCGGTTTATGAATTTGTGAAAACAATTCCGAAAACAGCGGTTGTCATGATGGATAAAGCACATGTGAATTATGCAATCAGCGAGAACCTTAAGCAAGTCAGCAAGATCATTGATTGTCCGAATCCATCACAGATGATGAAGGCAATTAAAAATCCTGTGGAATTGGAAAACAATCGTAAGGCGCATATCAAAGATGGTGTTGCGATGACGAAGTTTATGTATTGGTTGAAAACCAATGTCGGAAAAATGGAAATAAGCGAAATTTCCGCAAGTGATTATTTAGCTGAATTACGTGCGCAGCAGGAGGGCTTTTTAGATGTAAGCTTTGATACGATTGCGGCTTATAAGGAGCATGCGGCAATGATGCATTACAGCGCTACAAAGGAAAGCGATGTTCTTTTAAAGCCGGAGGGAATGCTGTTAGTTGATAGTGGCGGCCAGTACCTAGAAGGGACAACCGATATCACCAGAACTTTTGTGTTGGGGGCAATCAGCGATGAGGAACGTTTGCATTTCAGTGCTGCTTTACGTGGACATATCGCTTTAAGCAAGGCACATTTCTTATATGGCTGTCGTGGAACAAATCTGGATATTCTTGCTAGAGGACCATTATGGGAAATGGGAATTGATTATAAATGCGGAACCGGACATGGTGTTGGGCACTTACTAAACGTACATGAAGGACCAAATGGCTTCCGTTGGCGCATTGTGAGTGAACGCAATGACAGCTGTGTGTTAGAGGAAGGTATGACACAGTCCAATGAACCGGGAGTTTATGTAGAAGGAAGTCATGGTATTCGTCATGAAAATGAATGTGTGGTTGTTAAGGGAGAAAAGAATGAGTATGGGCAATTCATGCATTTAGAAACGATTACCTTTGTACCTTTTGATTTAGATGGAATTGATCCCGATGTTTTAAGTAGCTATGAGAAGCAATGGCTGAACGACTATCATCAAGAAGTGTACGAGAAAATTTCGCCATATTTGACGGAAGAAGAAAAGACTTGGTTAAAACAGGCAACAAGAGCAATCTAAGAGCGGTTAACATACCGTTCTTTTTGTTTTTATATTATAATAGAGATGGTGATATCATGAAATCAATATTGGTAGAAATTCAATGTGATTGCGGTTTTCATACCTATCGAAAGAGCGAAACTTTAGTGTTATCTGATTTTGAGGTGGATATTCGCAAGGCATTGATGGAAAATACATATTTTACGATACGTTGTCCACGATGTGGAAAAGAAATTATTTTTCTTCACCCCTTTGCTTATGTGGATAAAAAGCATCATTTCATAATATTATTGAAGCCGAAGCAAGCCTTTTGTGAAGATGATCATCATTTGTATCATGAGGATACAAGAAGTCGCAAGCGAATTGTGTTTGATCCTAAGACGATAAAGGAAAAGCTATGTATTTTGGAAGATGATTTCGATGATCGTGTGATTGAAATCATGAAAGAAAAACTACGATTGCAGCTGGAAAGACAGGGACGGGAAATCGTGGATATCGTATATCAGGATCGCCATGAGGACAGCTTATGGTTTTTGGTCAATCAAGAACCGTTGGCAGTGCTGTATGAAAATTATCAAAGCATTGAAAGCAGTTTAGAAAAGGAGAAGTACGATCGTTATTTAGCGATTGATGGGCAATGGGCGAAAGCATGGCTGGCATTGCATAAATAAGTGTGGAAGGAGAGTTTTGTATGTCGTTAAAACTGGAGCATATTACAAAAAGCTATGGTTGCATAGAGGCAGTGAAAGATGTGTCATTCACATCACAGGGAAAGCATTTCATTGTACTTGCCGGTCCTTCCGGCTGTGGAAAGACGACGCTTTTACAGCTGATTGCCGGTTTTTTAAAGCCGGATAGCGGAAGTATATGGATAGATGATAAAGAGGTTCAGCATGCCAAACCGCATGAAAGAGATATTGCGATGGTATTTCAAGATGCGGCATTATTTCCAAGCATGACGGTTTACGATAACATTGCCTATGGTCTTACCTACGGCGGCCTTTCTAAGCAGGAGGCAGGGCAGCGAGTGAGGGCGATGGCGGAGGTATTGGGCATTGATGGTTTATTAAAACGCAAGGCAGAGGCTTTAAGCAATGGACAAAAGCAGCGTGTGAGCATTGCCAGAGCCTTGGTACGCAGACCGAAACTGTTTTTGATGGACGAAGCCTTCAGTGCCTTGGATACACGTTTAAAGGCTCAATTACGTTTGGAACTTGCGAAGCTTTATCAACAACTGGACGCAACATTTCTTTATGTTACACATGATCGCTTGGAGGCTATGACCTTGGCAGATACCTTAATTGTGATGAAGGAAGGAGTCTTTCAGCAAATCGGCGATCCCTTAAAGCTGTATCGTGATCCCGCTAATTTATTTGTGGCAGCTTTTTTAGGTACGTATGAAATCAATACTCTTCAAGCGTATGTCGATGGTAATATTCTTGCCTTTGAGAAAGAATGCATAAAGCTTTCAAATACCTACGAAGCACAAGAGGTTATTATGGCAATACGTCCGGAGCATCTTATTTTTTCAAAGGAGGGAATGCGAGGAAGAATTGTTCTTGTGGAGCATTTGGGTGATGAGTGCTATATCCGTCTTGCTTGGCAGGATCATCTTTTTTATATGAAGGTCGATCGTAAAGTAAATATACAGCTATATGATGAGGTTTGTTTTCGCTTTGATCCAAAAGAAATCCTTTTGTTTGATAAAACAAGTGAACAGCGTTTGTTTGGTAAATAGGCAGTGGAAAAGGAAATGTAGGAGTATGTAGTTTGATAAAATGAGTTTTAAAGACTTTGGGGAATTTCCTCAAAGCTTTTTTATTGCTGTTTATAAATAACAGCTATCATGGATAAAGGCATGTGGAAGCTTACAAGTTGGAAAAAGATGGAAATTAAAGCGATTCATAAAAGATGAAAATTAAAGCGATTTTATATTGACGTAAGAAAAGGAAATGATATAATTATTAAGCTGAAAACGTTTTCTAATTTAAAAATCAGCGACAGACAGATATTATTTAATTGTCTTTGTTTATGAATAGGAGTGGGAGTGTTTACGATAGGGGTTTGAATTTGGCAAGGCATGCTTAAGGTATGAAGCAAGGCTTTGCGAAATAGCGATTATTTAAGGTAAGAGAAAGGAATAGGACATATTTACGATGAAAAAGACGACAGATAAGCTCAAAAAAATAGTTTTAGCATTTTGTTGTAGCATTTCTTTGGTATCTGCAACAACTGTAAATACAGCAGCGGCAGAAAACAGCGATGTTATGAATGCTTATGTAGGAAATGAAAAGCTGTTGGATACAGAATTGAATCTTGATGAATTAAAAAAGGGAAGTGGATCTTCTTATAAAGGAACAGCTTGGCTAAATGATGAATTAAGCTCTAAAATAGTTGTAACTACCAATCAAGAAGTTCATGATGTGGAAGTAACTGCAAATGATTTTACCAATCAGGCAGGCAAGGTTTTAGCAAAAGAAAATATTGAAATCAAATGGCTGAAAGAGGTTGAAGCCAAAGAAGGTCGTAACGCAGCCGGAAAAGTAAAAAAATATCCTGATGTCATTCATAAGGGCGGTAAGAAGGATATTGCGGCAAACGATGTGCAGTTTGCATGGGTAACGATCAAAGTTCCGGAAACGACTGCACCCGGCATCTATAAAGGAACACTTAAGGTATCGGCGGCAGAATTGGAAAAACCATTTGAACTGCAATATACGATTGAAGTGTTAAACTTGAAACAGCCGGCAGCAGAAGCAACGGAAATTCAGGTTTGGCAACACCCTTTCTCAGTCGCAAACTATTACTTGGGATTGGGAGAAAAAGCAACCGGTGGTATTACGAATGAAGTAAGAAATGACTTCTATTTCACAGAAGAACACTTTAATTTAATGCGTGATTCCATGAAAGAATACGTTTCTATCGGCGGTCATGATGCGGTAGCGAACATTGTTGAAGAAGCATGGAACCATCAATCGTATTATAACGATTTATCCATGGTAAAATGGACAAAGAAAAAAGATGGAACATGGGAATTTAATTATGATTGGTATGATAAGTGGATCAACTTTATGATCGAATGCGGTGTATTGGACCCTGCAAATGGTATTGGACAGATCAAATGTTACAGCATCGTACCATGGAACAACCAAATTGCTTACTTTGATGAGGCAAAAGGGAAAACGGTAAAAGAATCTCATGAGCCGGGCAGTGCAGAATGGAAAGCTATGTGGCAGCCGTTCTTGGAAGATTTCTTAAAGCATTCAAAGGAAATGGGTTGGTTTGAAATTACCTATATTTCTATGGACGAACGTGGTCTTGATCAATTAAAACCGGCAGTGGATATGATTGAATCCGTAACCGATGAGGAAGGCAATCACTTTAAGATTTCTTCTGCATTGAACTATCAATCACCGGATACATACGAATTTACCGATCGTATTGATGATATTTCCATCAACTTAGGCAATATCAAACAAGCAGAGGATATGAAGCAGTTATCTGCGCATCGTCAAGCATTGGGATTGACTACAACGATGTATACTTGTACCGGAGATTATCCAAGCAACTTTATGATTAGTGATCCGGGAGATAACTATTGGGATATTTGGTATACCATGACGCTGGGAACCGATGGCTATATGCGTTGGGCTTGGGATAATTATGTATATGATATGCATGGTGATGCTACTTATCGCTATTGGGAACCGGGAGATGGGTGGTTCATTTATCCTGAAGAAAGAGAAGCAATTGATGAAAGCTATCAAGCTTCCTTCTATAGCACACCACGCTATGAGCTATTTAAGCAGGGGATTCGTGATGTTGCGAAAGCAAAATATTTATTGAACAGTGAGGCAGCAAGTGCAGAACAGAAAACTGTTTTAAAGAATGTTGTGGAAAACTTAAAACAGCCAAACAAAGGAACTTACCAGCAAGCAGCTGTTCCTGCGACACCGGAAGATCGTATGCTTGTGCACTCTGAAACTGCACGTGCATTGGAGGCTACGAATCAATTGGCTAGAGAGGTAGCAGGAAGCAATGAAAAAGCAGCTCTAAAAGCAGCAATCGACAGTGCTTCCAAATACGAAGCAGGTAATTATACGGAAGAAAGCTGGAATGCGTTACAGAAAGCGTTGAAGGCAGCGAATACCGTTTATGAAGCCGCAGATGCGACACAAGCCGATTACTATGATGCAAAAGAGGCATTGGAAGCTGCAATTCAGGCATTGACTTATCGCGAAGCGGATTATACAAAGGTAGAACAGGCAATTGCCAAAGCAGAAGCATTAAATCCAGCAGATTACGTTGATTTCAGCGCAGTTGAAAAAGCAATCCAAGCAGTTGAATATGACTTGGATATCACGCATCAAGCAGAGGTAGATGCCATGGCACAGGCAATTCTCAGTGCGATGGAAGGCTTAGAGAAAAAAGAGCCTATAAAACCGGAACAGCCACAGACACCGGATAAGGAAGAGGACAAGAAGCCAAACACCGGTGATGTAACGAGTATGCCATTATTTTTAAGCTTACTTACAACGTCCGGCATTGCACTTGGCTATGGAATGAAAAAGAGAAGAAAAAACTAAGCTAATCAAAGGCTTATATGTGAAGTGAATCGGTAGCTTTCACGTATTTGATAAAGAGAAACAGGTGAGCGTAAACCTAAGTATAGGTTTTGTGCGCATCTGTTTTTTCTTTCGAAGAGCTTACTTCAACGTGAGAGTTTTCAAAGCTGTGTGGTGCATATAGAGGTATATATTTTATTGGAAGTTTGATAAAATATATAAAATTGAAAATATAGATTATGCACCTCTTTCGTTATTTAATGCCTATCATGATCGTTCAAAGAATTTGGTAAAAGAATTGAACGCATGGTTCAAAGGCAGAGGTATTCCATCATGGCGGAAAGATGTTGAAAAACTGATACGTAATTTAGGAATCCATACGACTGATGAATTACTTAATAAAGCTTATGCTTTATCATTATCCGATCAATATTGACTTAAGGAAGCGAATAGTAACTTGACATGGAAAGATATAAACTTTTTTGAACACGATTTTGAATATAAAGCTTTTTTTGATGCTTCTATAAATGACAGTACTTTGAAAAATCCAAATTTAAAAACACCTAATAATACTACAGATGGAATGTTGCAAAAAGCATAGGTGATTGAAAACGGAAAAAGAATCCTTGTGAAAGGAACTTATACCTTAATAGGACAAGAGCCTAGTAATGAGTGGCTGGCTTCGCAGATTTGTAGCCGTTTAGGGTTTTCTTATTGCCCTTATCAAATCGACGTTATGGATAATAGGATAGTTTCTAAGTGTGAAAATTTTGTATCAGCAAATCAAGAAATTATTTCTGCCTATGATATTTTTGATTTAGAGAAAAAAAGTAATAGTGTAAATGACTATCAACACTATTTGAATATTTTAGAGAAACAAAAAGTACCGAATGCTAAAGCTGAATTAGAAAACATGATTGTTTTGGATTATTTAACAATGAATATAGACAGGCATATGAAAAACTTTGGTGTTATTCGAAACGTAGAAACACTTGAATGGGAAAAAGTAACTCCTTTGTTTGATACAGGACAATGCATGAATTGTAGTGAGATTACTAAAAATATGAATTTTTATGATGGAAAAGGGAAATTATTTTATAATACAGAAAAGAAATTTTCTACTTATTTATCACTCATTGATAATTTTGAAAGATTTGATTTATCTAAGTTAGATGGTTTAGATAAAGAATATCAAACAGTATTAAAAAAATATCAACAGTTTACAGATATGAGCGATGATAGAATCGAAAAGCTTGTAGATGGCATTCGTATAAGAATAAAAGCGCTTAATGCCTATAAAGAAAAGCATTGAAGCTTGTCATTTCTTAAACATTTCTGTATTCTCATAACAAATGAAGAAGTATAAAGCTGTTTGATAAAACACACAATCTCACATAGTCTCGACATAATTTAAATACTATTTTTTACTATACTATAAGCAAGCAAGGGATAATAATCATAGAACCCTTGCTGTATGAATAATCCCCTCAAATAATTTTTCATACTTTCTCCCTATCATACAAAAAAGGCGTCGTTGACGTCTTTTTTGTAGCTCAAAGTACGAAGTGTTAAACAAAGCAAATGTAAGGTATGATTAGCACTATGGACTTATTGACTTCGGGTAGAAAAAAAGCTATGATTATCGTATTCAAAAATAAGAAGGAGATTTCAAATGGAGAACAAAACAGGAAATGTAGAGAAAAAGAAGGCAACACTGCCATTTCGTTTATTTTATGTATTGGCAATCGGTATGCTGATTTATATGGGCTTTTCTGCGATTACCAGCTATCAAGCCTTTGTAGATTATTGTGCCGGTTATCAATTGGAACCAAGTGCGGAATGGTTTACCGGACTAAAAAGTATTTTGGCAGCAGTGATTCCTTGTTTGGTATATGCGGCAACCATGTATGGTATTGGTTTGCTATTGGAAAATTCAGAGAAAAAGTAAAATAATGAGCATATGGAGGTGAAACTTTATGTGCTTTTTTTATGCTTTTATGCTTAAAGATATAAAAATGATTTGTATTTTTGATTATATTCATTTTTCTGTGCAACCGGAAAGTGCAAAATAAATGTTAAAAAGTACAAACAAAAAATATAGACAATGATATTCGAAAGTAGTAAAATTTAAGAGTAAACGGTTACAGCTATTTCTGTTGATGGGCATAAGAAATTGTCCGTTTATATTTTTTAGCTGTGATGTAAGCGGATACATAGCGGATTATATATGGTTTAAGATGGGGAAATCTATGAATTGTATAGATACGCTATGCGTTGCTAATGCTTAGCTGCAATAATGATAGAATCATCGACCTTGGAGCCAATGACTGTATTATTGTTGCTGAAGGGAGGAGCGATCGGTAAAACGAGAAAACATAATTTTAAACGCAATGAAATCAAAAAGGATTGAAAGGAGAATATTATGTTTAAAAAGGTTGTTGCTAGTGGACTAAGCCTTATGATGGTACTAAGCAGTACAGGGTATCAGCAATTGGTTCAAGTTCACGCAGAAACAAACATGTTGAGCAAACAATTATCCGGCATCAAAAGCGTAGAAGCGGATAAGAGTGAAAAGAATGTTGTTTGGGTAACATTCACAAATGGATACAAAGGAAAATTAACTTTCTTGGATAATGGAATTTTCCGTTACAATGTAGATCCAAAGGGTGAGTTTAGCGAATATGCTACACCACGTTCCAGCGCTCACAAAGCAAGAATTCAGCAGTATCCAGATGATTCTGATAAATATAAACACCCGGAAGCTACTGTAACGAATCAAGGCGGAGTATATACGATTTCCGCAGGTGATGTTACAGTTACATTCAACCAGCAAGCGTTGATGAGCGTAAAATCCGGAAATAAAGTTGTTTTACAAGAAACATCACCTCTTTCTATCGGTGATCGCAGTGTCGTTCAAACATTAGCAAAGAATGATAATGAAAATTATTATGGTGGTGGAACACAGAACGGACGCTTTGTTCATACCGGTAAAACAATCAATATTGCAAATGAAAGCGGTTGGAATGATGGACAGGTATCTTCACCAAATCCATTCTATTGGTCAACTGCCGGATATGGTGTTTTAAGAAATACATTTGCTGATGGAAAATATGATTTCGGTGAAACAAATAGTGAGACTGCAACAGCAACTCATGATGAAGGAGAATTTGATGCTTATTACTTTGTAAGTGATGGAGCAAATGGTGCAGAGGTTTCACAGGATATTTTACAGGAATACTTTAAGGTAACTGGTAACCCTGCATTACTTCCTGAATATGGATTCTATGAAGGACACTTAAACTGTTATAACCGTGATGCTTGGGCAGATGGTGAGCAGAAAGCCGATCCAAGTAAAGGAAATAAAACTTGGGTAACAACAAATCCTGATGGAACTGAATTTAAACAGACAGAAGCAGGCGGAACCGGATATGAGATTAAAGAAAATTTACAATCCGAATCCTTAATGGGTAAAGGTCCGACTACAAAAAACAATGTGCCTTCCGGTGTTACGACACCTGAACAATTCTCAGCAAAGGCAGTATTGGATCGTTACGTTGAAAACGATATGCCATTAGGATATTTCCTTCCAAATGACGGTTATGGCTGTGGATATGGACAAAACGGATATAAAGTAACCGGTGGTGTTGAAGCTGATGGAAGCAGCAATGCGGAACGTACTGCAGCAATCGATGCCAATGTCGCTAACTTAAAGGAATTTACCGATTATGCAAACAGCAAAGGTGTTGATACCGGTCTATGGACACAAAGCCAATTATCACCGGATTCTAATAACAATACATCTTGGCATTTATTAAGAGATTTCAAAAAAGAAGTTAAAAACGGTGGTATTACGACATTAAAAACCGATGTTGCTTGGGTTGGTCAGGGTTATTCAATGCAACTAGATGGAGTAAAAACCGCTTATGACACAATTACCACTGAAGTAAATAAGCGTCCAAACATTATTTCCCTTGATGGTTGGGCAGGTTCTCAGCGTTTCAACTCTGTTTGGACAGGGGATCAAGCAGGTGGAAATTGGGAGTATATCCGTTTCCATATTCCTACTTATATCGGACAGTCTTTAAGTGGTAACCCTAATATCGGTTCCGATATGGACGGTATTCATGGCGGTGCACCGCTAATCGCAACTCGTGATTATCAGTGGAAAACATTTACTCCACAGATGTTGAATATGGACGGTTGGGGTACTTATACAAAAGCTCCACATGCATTTGCCGATCCATATAAGAGTACATCTCGTATGTATTTGAAGTTAAAAGGTCAGTTGTTGCCTTATATTTATACAAGTGCTGCTTCTGCATCTAACTTGAATACGAAAAACGGAGATACCGGACTTCCTATGATCCGTGCAATGTTCTTGGAATTCCCTAACGATGATTATGCATACAGTAAAAATATGCAGTATCAATATATGTTCGGTGATGCATTCCTTGTTGCTCCTGTTTATCAAAATACTGAATTGAATGAAGAAACAGGTGCAGATATCAGAAACGATATTTATTTACCAAAAGGTGAAACTTGGATTGATTACTTTACCGGTAAACAATATCGTGGTGGAACTGTAATCAACAACTTTGATGCACCATTATGGAAGCTTCCATTATTTGTAAAGAACGGTTCTATCGTTCCAATGTATGAAGAAAATAACTCTCCGGACAAGATCAATCGTGCAAATCGTATTGTTGAGTTCTGGCCGGAAGGTGAAAGCACTTATACAGCTTACGAAGATGACGGAAAATCAATTACAAATAAAACAGAAAAAGATGAAGATTATGGTGTGATTGATAATATTTCTTATGGAAATCACTCTGAATTGACTTATAAATCTGTTGTTAATGAAGAAAAGAAACAAGCTACATTAACTGCTGAAAAAGTAAATGTAACTGGTTCTTATGATGGATATTCTGCTGAAAAGAACACTACATTTGTAGTAAATGTATCTAAGAAGCCAACCAAGCTGACTGCTAAAAACGGTTCTTCAACCTTAAAGAATGTTGAAGTAAATTCAAAGGCTGAATTTGATGCAAAAACTCCAAATGCAGGTGAGGCGGTATTCTTCTATGATGTAAACCCAACAATCGAAACTTATGCAAATGAGCATGAAACTAAAATCAAAGAAATGGTGAAAGATGTTAAGGTTGCACCGAAATTATATGTAAAATTTGCAAAAACCAATGCTACTGAAAATGCTCAGCAATTAGTAATTGACGGTTTTGTTAATGATGGAAATCTTCCAAATGACGGAGAAAATGCAAGCCTAGATGCTCCTAAAAACATTGAATACAAACCTTCTTCTGATTCCATTGCATTGACATGGGACGAAGTAGAAGGCGCAACTTCTTATGATGTTGAAGCTGATGGTATTGTATATTCTATGCTTGAAAAACCGGCATATACACATTCTGGATTAAACTATCTTGAAAAACACACATATCGAGTTCGTTCTGTAAATAAAGACGGACATTCTGAATGGAGTGAATTGAAAGAAGTTTCTACACTTGATGATCCATATCGTAATGTTCCTAAGGGTATGACAGTGTCTTATGATCAAGGAAATACTCCAGCAGCTTATGCAGGAAAATTTGAATATATGGTAGATGGTGATGATGTAACAGAATATAGCTCTGCTGATGCAGGTGTATTCAATGGAAAATCATTCACAATTGATATGAAGAAGATTTATTCTATCAATAAATTAGACTATGTATTTAGACAAGATGGATCAAATGGTACAATTAAGAAATTCAAATTATCTTATAGTAACGATGGTGTAAATTGGAAGAAATATAAAGACGGGGAAGAAATCAATCTTACGCCAACAACGCAATGGCCACTTGGAGATAAAAATAAACTAAATACACAAAATGTTAATGCACGTTATGCGACAGTGGATTTAGAACAATTTAAGGCTAGATATATCAAGGTTGAATTGGTAGAAACTGCCGGAGGCTTCTTGCAGGCATACGAAATTCGTCCATATCATGTTGATAAGGATAAAGGAGTAATGCCGGGCGACTTTGAAGCAAATGGTATTATCAATGATAACGACGAAGTTTGGTTAGATAGCCATAATCCTGAAGCAGCCGGTGCACGCAAAGGTGGAGCATTCTATGAATCTGATGCAAATAAATTTGATTTGAATGAAAACGGAATCTTTGATGCTTACGATATTGCTGTCTTGACTACTCAGTTAAATGGTGGGGTAAAAGAAAAGACAAATGCTTCCGGTGTATTAAGTGCAGTGCCTTCTAAACAAAATGTAAAAGCAGGCGAAACATTCACAGTTGATATTTACGGAAGTGGATTGAAGAATGTTTATGCATTTGATTTTGAATTATCTTTTGATAAAGGTGCACTTTCTTACAGTGATGATGACTTTGTTGTAAAGACAACTGCAAAAACAAGAAATCAAAAAGTATATGAATATCTACATCATGAAGAAACTGATGAAAAAGATAGAGTATATGCAACTATAACAAATCTTGGAAATCAGACAAGTCTAAATGGAGATATGAAGTTAGCTACTGTTACTTTAAAAGCTAATAAAGAATTAGATTTAAGCAACTTGCAGTTATCCCATGGATTGGTAGTCGGTTCTAGCTTGAACTACGTGAATGGTTTAGATCCGGTGAAACCAAATGAACCAAGTGATATGGTTGAAAAACGTTTGGTTGCTCACGAAGATATCGTGAAGGCAGAAGCTAAATCAAATGGACCAGTTGGAGATGGAAATGACATTTGGGCAAGCTTAGACCAAAATAACAGCACTTACACAAACAGTAATTATGGAAATGCTGCAAATGCACACCCTCAGGTATACACATTTGAACTGAAGGATAAGATGAGTCTTTCTAAGGTTGGAGTAAGACCTAGATCAGCAAATCACTATGGTCAGTTAGGTTCATTCAAAGTATTTGTTAGTGATGATAAGAATACTTGGACACCGGTTAGCGATAAGGTTACTGTAAATGCAACTACTGCGGATAGCGAAGGCTATACATCTGTTGAACTTCCAAAAGGAACAAGTGCAAAATATGTAAAACTTGAACTTGAACCTGCGACTGCTAGTGGTGATTGTGTTGCGACAAGTGAAGTAGCTATTTACTCAGCAGCAAGTGTAAAACCAACAAGTATTGTATTTGAAAAGGATACAATGGAATTGCACATTGGACATCTAACTCCTGTAAAAGCTATTGTTGCTCCTGAAGATGCAGCTAATAAGCTATATGAAGTAACAAGCGATAACTCAAAAGTTAAAGTAATTACTTCTTCTGATGCGAATGGATATTATTACTCTCTATTGGCTCTAGAAAAACTTAACGACGGTGAAGTAGTTACTCTTACTGCTACTTCAAAAGCTGATCCTAAGTTGAAGGATACAATGACAGTAACGGTAACTGATAAAGCATTCGTTGATGATTTGAATGCCGCAATCGCTGAAGCTGAAAAAGTAGTCAATGAAAAGGATCTATACACTTCTGCTTCTGTTGATGTAGTGGAAAAAGCATTAGCAGCTGCTAAAGAAGCAGTTAAAAACGGAGATCAGGCTACTGTCGATAAAGCAGAAATTGATTTATTGAATGCTATTGCCGGTTTGGAATTTAAAGGCTCTGATGATACTAGACCAGATAGTACAAATCATATTGACGAAGGACAGATGGAAGTAATATCTGTTACAAACTATGCAGACAGTGATATCAAAGATCACATTATCGATAACAATGCGGATAGTATTTGGCATTCTAGCTATGGACAGGGCGCAAAACTTCCAGTAGATGCAGTAATTGATTTAGGTGCTGTTTATCAGTTAGAACAAGTTGATTACTTACCACGTCAAAGTAGCTCTAATGGACACATTACACATTATCGTATTGAAGTAAGTACAGATAACAAGACATTTACTCCGGTAGTTGAAGGATATCTTCCAAATAATGGCTATGAATTGGATAACAAGGAAGTAGCTAAGATGATTAAGTTTGCTCCGGTTGAAGCACAATATGTGAAGTTCATCGCATTGGGAACTATCGGTGATAGTGGAAAGAACAACGACCGTTATGCATCTATCGCAGAATTGGATTTCTATGGTACTACGAATGCGGCAGTAACAAATGTTGCTTTCGAAAATGATACAATGGAAATGGTAATAGCTGAACAAAAACAGTTAAAAGCAATTACTACTCCTTCTAACTCTACAGAACAATTAGTATGGAGCAGTGATAAGGAAGATGTTGTATCAGTAGATCAAAATGGTGTAGCAACTGCCAAAGCAGCAGGAACTGCAACTATTACGGTTAAGAAGGCAACTGACGCAAATATTTCAGCTTCTATGACGATTACGGTTAAAGCATTGGATAAGAGTGTATTAGAAGCTAAGATTAAAGAAGTTAGTGAGTTTAAAGCTACTGTAAAAGATGAAAAAGTTGTTGCTTATCTAACAGAAGAAATTGCAAAAGCGCAAGCTGTTGTAGATAATGCAGGTGCAACAGAATCTGATGTAACACAAGCGGTAGAAGCCTTGACGAGTGCTAAAGATACAGCTGTAAAAGCAATTGATGTTTTAAATCGTTTCGCAGCTGTAAAAGCATTGGATTTGAGTAAATTCGATCCAGCCGGACAAGAGGAACTATTAGCTCTTATCAGCGAAGTTGAAGAATTGGCAAAAGAGCCAATCACCAATCTAGACGTATTAACTGAAAAAGTTGCTAAGTTAGAAGAATTGAGTGGTAAATTGCTTCCGCTTGATGTTACTACTTTAGAAAACTTAATTAAGGTTGCTGAAGGAATTGAATTGGACAAATATGTTGATAATGACGCTAAAGATGCATTCTCCGCAGCTTTAAATAAAGCAAAAGAAGTTGCTGCAAATCCGAAAACTTTGGCAGAGATTAAAGCAGCGGAAACAGCATTAAAAGATGCAGAAGGAAAACTAGTCTTAAAAGCAACTACAGCTACAAAAGATGCTTTAAAGGATTTGTATGATGAATTTGCTAAGTTAAATTTGGAAAATTATTCAAATAAACATCAGGAACAAATACGTGATATGATGGATCGTATTCAGAGTGCTTTGAAAGATGAGCAATTATCTGAAGATGATGCAAAAGCGTTGTTGAGTGAAGCAGCTAAGGTTTATGCTGAATTACCAACAATTAGTCCACTACCAGATCCAAACAATCCAGGCAATGGTCAAAATCCTGATGGTAATAATGGAGCAGGTCAAAAACCGAATGGTGATTCAACAAATACAGGCGATACAACAAATGCAGCATTATATTCTATGTTGTTATTGGCTAGTGCCGGTGGTGTTGCTTTAATTGGAATGAAGAAGAAAAAAGCGAATAAAGAATAAAATTATGAGCTTGTAATAATCTTTATGCCAAGTAAGATGTAAATAAAAAGTGGGATCAATGTGCCCACTTTTTATGTACCGAGAAAAAGTTTTCAATATTTTTGATTATATCTTTATCAATATTAAATAAATCTATGATAAAATCACACATAAGTTTAAATTTCCATTGTTAGCATTTTTCTTCTATAAACAAAATAAAAATGCGGGGGATTTTAGCAAAAAAAGTATTTATACAAAATGTCAAAGATACTTACACATAATGTTGAATAGGCTTTAAAACGGCAGCATCTAAGTTTAAAGGTATCACACACCCTATACGAATTTAAAGCGCTTTTATTATGATAGGGTATGATAGGATAAAAATGAAGGTATATGTATATTTATTAGCTTTAATTTATTCTGAAATATTAAAAAGTGCAAAACAAATGTTTAAAAATACAAAAACTATTATTTTAAATTGAGATATAATATATGCTGTAAGGGCTTTCTAACACTCTGCGGTTAGCTTAAACATTTTAATTACATTTGGATTTACATGAATCTTTAAATGATAAGAAAGAAACAGGTAGTCTTTATGGAATTAAATCAAGGTAATTATATAATTCTTTGGGATAAGGATTATATGATTATAAAAAGGAAGGGGTTGGAAACAGAAAGAAGGCCTTAAATTCTATCTGAAGTAGAGGGTGTTACAAAGCGTTTTATTTTTAAATCTGCGGGAAAGGAGAAATTTATGATTAAAACGAAAGTGGGTAAATTGTGTTTGGCATCAGCGATGGCATTTACTACATGCGTACCATTTGCAGCCACACCGATTTATGCAAAAGACGAATCTTCTTTTAAAGGTGTATTAGCAAGTGTCGATAGTGTTACTGTGGGGAAAGATAAAAACATTGTCGATATTAGCTTCAACGGGGGAAAGGTTAAAGGTCGAATCACATTCTTAGAGGACGGTATTTTCCGTTATAATGTCGATCCGTCAGGAGAGTTTAGCGAATATGCCACTCCAAGAAGTCAAAGCCATAAGGCAACTATTCAAGCACAATCAGATGATTCTAATGTGTATAGCAAGCCGGAAGCAAAAATTACCGATGACGGCTCAGCTTATAAAATCAGTGCAGGCGGAGCAACGATTGTTCTTGATAAAAATACTGCGGAAATGTCAATTGTCAACGAAGCAAATGAAACTGTATTGGATGAATCAGCGCCATTGAGCATTGGTAACCAAACAGTGCAGCAATTAGAACAAAAAAGTGATGAATACTTTTTTGGAGGGGGAACACAAAACGGACGTTTTACGCACAAAGGTAAAACAATTAACATCGCAAACGAAAGTGGATGGACAGATGGTGGTGTAGCTTCACCAAATCCATTCTATTGGTCTACAAACGGTTATGGTGTATTAAGAAATACCTTTGCACAGGGTAGTTATAACTTTGGAAACGGTATTTCTAATGTAGCAACTACACATAACGAAAATGAATTTGATGCGTATTATTTTGTAACTAGCGGAAAAGAAAAATCAGTTGCCGAAACTGCAGAAACCGTGTTAAATGAATATTACGATGTAACAGGTAATCCAGCGCTACTTCCTGAGTATGCATTCTACCTAGCTCATTTGAATTGCTACAACCGTGATGGTTGGACAGCTGAGTCAGATAAAGGCTGGACTTTGGAAGATGGTAAAAAATACCAAGAATTAGGTCAAGCTGAAGGTTATGTTATTCCGGAAGGAACATATGCCGAGTCTTTAAATAATGAAGGGCCGACAGTAGATAAGGATAAATTTAAGGGTGTTATCAATGAGGATACTCAAAAATACTCCGCACAGGCTGTTATTGACGGACATATTAAATATGATATGCCGTTAGGTTGGTTCCTACCAAATGACGGATACGGCTGTGGATACGGACAGAATGGTTACTATCAGAAGCGTGAAGCTGGTGAAGGTACGGAACGTATGACTGCAGCTATTGATGCTAACGTTGCAAACCTGAAGAAATTTACAGATTATGCAGAAGCACGTGGTGTTCGTACCGGATTATGGACACAAGCAGCATTGACACCTGAAGATAGTGAAAAGGATTCTCATTATCAGGGCTTCCAAACATTACGAGATTTCAAAAAGGAAGTTAAAAACGGTGGAGTATCTGCGCTTAAAACAGACGTTGCATGGGTAGGACAAGGGTATTCTATGTCATTGAATTCCGTAAAGGACGGATATGATATTCTATCTACAAGCGGTAAACGTCCTGCACTTGTATCACTAGATGGTTGGGCAGGCTTCCAACGTTATGCTAGCGTTTGGACAGGCGATCAAGAAGGTGGAAATTGGGAATATATCCGATTCCATATTCCAACATATATCGGACAGTCTTTAAGTGGTAATCCCAATATCGGTAGTGATGTTGATGGTATCTTCGGTGGTTCCAGTTTGATTACTACTCGTGATTTGCAGTTCAAAACATTTACTCAGACAATGCTAGATATGGACGGTTGGGGTGCAAAACCTAAAAAACCTTATAACAACGGTGATCCTTATACTTCAATTAACCGTATGTATTTGAAGTTGAAAGCACAATTGATGCCTTATCTTTATACATACGCACATGAATCCGTAGATGGCTTACCAATGATTCGTGCAATGTTCCTAGAGGAAGCAAACGCTCATACATTCAGCACTGCTACTCAGTACCAGTTTATGTATGGAGATAATTTCCTAGTTGCTCCTGTTTATCAGGATACAGCTATGAAGGAAAATGGTGATGATATTCGAAATAATATCTATCTTCCATCTACAGCAGATACTTGGATTGATTACTTTACAGGTGAACAATATAAAGGCGGACAGGTTATCAACAACTTTGATGCACCACTTTGGAAGTTACCATTGTTCGTTAAAAACGGATCTATTATTCCAATGTATGAAGAGAATAATAACCCAATGACAATTACAGAGGATAACCCTAAAGGTCTAGATAAAACAAGAAGAATTGTTGAATTCTATCCTTATGAAGAATCTTCATTTGATTTAATCGAAGATGATGGTATTTCTTTAGATCTTGCTAACGGATCAAGAAATTATGGCGGACAGGTCAAGACCCATATTACTTCTGTTGTTGATGGTGATAAAGCTACCTTAACAATCGGAAAATCTAATGGAAATTACAATGGTTATAATTCTAACCGTCATACAACTTTCGTTGTAAATGTTTCAAAAGAGCCTTCTTCATTAGAAGCGAAGAATGGAGCTTCTAAGGTAAGCTTGGAGAAAGCAAAAAATTATGCTGATTTTGAAGCAAGAGCTAAGAAAAACGAAGCAGTATATTTCTATGATGAATCTCCTAACTTGAATAAATATTCAATGGACGGAGAAGAATTCAAGAATACAAAAATCACTACAACACCTAAGCTATACGTTTCATTACCTAAGACAGATGTAAATCAAAATGAACAGGTATTGGTTGTAAACGGATTTGAAAACGACAGCGAAGCATTGCACATGAAGGACGAGCTGAACGAAAAACTAGCTGTGCCTACATTAAAATTCGATGAAGAAAAGAAAACTCCGACAAGCATTTTAGCTGAATGGACAACTGTACCAGAAGCTACAAGCTATGAAATGATGATTGACGGTGTACTTTATGCAGTAGGTGATGAAAAGACAACAAGCTATAATCATGTAGATTTAGCTTACAATTCAGCACATACTTATAAGATTCGTTCTAGAAACAAAGATGGCTATTCAGCATGGAGTGAAGAACAAACAACTTCATCATTACAAGATCCATGGAGAAATGTGCCTGATGTAGAGGTTACTTGGAATGGTGGAGATGCATGGGGAGCATTGAAAAATGCAACTGACCACAATTTATCTACAATTTTCCACTCAACTAATGGAGATGCGGTATCTAAGGCTGAACCATTGATCATGGATTTGGGTGCTGGATATCAGTTGGATAAATTCGTATATACACCACGTGGTACAGGTCAGTCAGGTGATGGACCTGTTGGTGTAAGCAGTAATGGTACTGTTTCTCAGATGGACGTTTATATTAGTCTTGATGGTAAGAATTGGGAAAAAGTACACGATGGAGCAAGCAATCCTTGGACATATCAAAAAGATGCAGAGGTTAAAGACAGTCAAAAAGAAGTTTCTTTAGAAGGAAAATCTGCACGCTATGTTAAGTTGATTGCTACAAAATCTGTTGGTGGATTCTTCGCTGCGAATGAATTATCTGTGTATAAGAAAGATGGTACAAGTCCATTTGCAATCGGAAGTATCAGTGCTCAAGGTAGAGATGAGGTAACGGAATCAGATTATCAGAACTTGATGACTTATAAAGGCTTATCAACAAAGGATAATCCAACATTTGCTAATCAGGTTCAAAACTATAGTATGGACATCAATATGAACGGTGTTTACGATGTTTATGATTACACTTATACAATGTTTAATCTAGATGGCGGTACTAAAAAGGAAGGTTCTGTTTCCGGAAATGCATTGCTATTGCCAAGTGCAACAAGCGTAAATGCAGGAGATACATTTACAATTGATGTATATGCCGAAGATGTTAAGAATCTAAATGCTATCGGACAGGTAATTAACTATGATCCTAGCAAATTAGAATTCCAAAAAGCAGAACAGAGCGCGTTGATTGCACAGATGGAAGATTTGACAGTTAATAAAACATACGATTCTGATAATACAGCTTATGTGAATTTAGCTTATGTAAATCGCGGTAATAAGCCTGTATATGAAGGGTCTGGTATTCTTGCAACGATTACGATGAAGGCAAAAACAAATCTTACAAATGTTGCGGAAGCAATTGAATTGAATAAAGTAACATTGATTGGGCCAAATCATAATGAAGTTGTAACGAATACAGATGAAACTCCAGAAATTCCAGATGTTCCAGTAGAAACAACGAAAGAATATACATTGAATGACTTTAACATTACGATGACAAATGATGTTCTGACAACAGATGATGGAACTAATGTTAATAAGATTCTTCAAGCTGGTGGATATGATGCATTGTTTAATGGAACAAACGGTCGTGAATTTGAATTTAAGTGGTCAGCACAATCAGCAGATGCCGAAAAGCTTCCAGCTTATGTAAAAGTACCGACTACTATGCACTTTGAATTTAAAAAACCTAGTTCATTAACGAATTTCGTAGTTCGCAATTCTGATAATGCAACTGCAAACAGCAACGGGTACTTAACAAGTGTTAAGGCAACGATTACTTTTGCAGATGATAAGGTTGAACCGAAGGTAATTACATTTGATAAGCCACAAGATGCTTACGAATTTGTTACCGGATCTAATGAATTGGTTAAAAAGGTAGATATTGAATTCCTTTCATCATCAGGTACTGCACAGTACGATGATCCTCAGAAAAACCGTATGTTGACATTGGGAGAAATCGACTTTAATTTGGTAACTGGTGTACCGGTAGAAGGAATTAAACCAGCAGACAGCAATGCAAAAGAAATTTTTGTAGGTTATTTATCAGATGTGAAAGCAGTTATCACTCCAGAAGAATGTCCTAATAAATTCTTTACAGTAACAAGTAGCAATCCGGAAGTTGCAAGCATTGTTACTTTAGCTGATAAAAACGGAAACCCTATTTACAAAGTACGCGGTGTATCAGAGGGTGATGCAACAATTACCTTAACATCTGCTGCGGATAAGACAAAGACAGCATCTTATGTAGTTAGAGTAGTTAAAGGTGCTGATAAGAAAGAATTAGCACAGCTTATTGAAGATTACAAAAACTTAGCTGCTGACAATTACACTGCGGAATCTTATGCTAAGTTTGAAAAGGCGTTAGCAGAAGCATTGAAGGTTAATAGTGATGTTGATGCTACACGTGCAGAGGTTGATAATGCTACAGTAGCTTTACGTAACGCGGTTATGTCTTTGGAAACGAAACCAGTTGATGAAGGAAAACTATTATCTGGACATATTGAATCAGCAGATGCGCTTTACAGTGAATCCAATACAGCGGACAAAATGTTCGATGGTGATTTATCAACTTATTGGGAATCCCCATATAGCGGATCTAATGTAGGTTTACCAAAAGATGTAGTTGTTAAGTTAAATAAGACTTACACATTAGAACAATTAACATTTATTTCTCATACTGCACGTAACGGCGGTGTAACAAATTATCGTATTTCTGTAAGCATGGACGGCCAAAACTGGACAAACGTAACTAGTGGACTAGTAGACTATGATGCATATTTGAAAAATGAAAATGTTACTGTAAATGCACGCTTTGCTCCAGTTAATGCAAATTATGTTAAATTGACAGTTCTTGAAGCAGTAGGTAGAGTACAAAGTGAAGATAATCAATATGCACGTATTGCTGAGATGAAATTGTATGGAGAAGTTCCATCTGAACCAGTTGATACTTCAAGCTTAGAGCAACTTGTTAATAAGTATAAAGATACCGAACAGGGTAATTATACTGATGAAAGTTGGGCAGCATTCCAAAATGCATTGTTTGAAGCAAATGCTGTACTAGAAAAGGAAAATCCAACACAGGACGAAGTAGATACTGCGTATGCTAATTTGAAAAATGCGATTGAAGGATTAACTGACAAAGAAAATCCAGATAAACCGGTAGATCCAGATAATCCTACAGGTCCAATTCAACCTGTTGATCCAGAAAACCCTGGTAATCAATCCGGCGGTTCAAAGGATGAAACAAATACCGGAGATGTAACAAATTTAGCAAATATCTTTATTCTGTTATTGCTTTCAGGTGCAGGACTTGTATTGCTTCGAAAGAAAAGCAGACAATAATTGAACATAAAGAGTGAGAGGATTAAACTTTCACTCTTTTCAAAGTTTAATAAAGATCTAAAAAAGTATAAAAATAGATAGAGGTAGTTGAATGAAACTGAAGATGACAATTTTGGTAGCAACTTTATTGTTGTGTAGTGGTTGTAATGCGGCAGAAGAAAAACCAATCAAATATGTTAATTGTAAAAGAATGGATTACTATAATGTAATGGATATCGAAACAAATATTAAAATCGGATATCAAGGTCTTGATGTTGTGAACACAGAAACTATTGAAAATATTACATTATATAAATCCGAAGATGTTAGTAATGAAGAAATGACGAACATGGTAAATGATATGTTAAAAGCATATGATGAACAGAAGAAAAAGATGGAAAAAGATAAGGCAATTGAATTTGATTATACATACGATGAATCAAATATTACAACCTATGGAAAAATCGACTATGGAAAAGTTGATGTGGATAAGCTGTTAAAGGAAGATCCAAGTCTAAAAGATTTAATTGAAGATGGTAAGTTTCATGTAGTAAAAATGAAAGCAAGCTATGAGGCTCTAGGAGCTGTTTGTACGGATTTGGAATAAACTTATATAATATATTGCTATTATGAAAAAAGTGAGTGATGTAATGAAAAAGCTGATTTTAGGCGTATTCTGTATATGTATGCTTGTAGGGTGCGGCTCCAAAGATGCTTACGAGCGAGATGAGAGTGCCGGTAAAATTGTTACTATTACACTAGATGAAATGCAGGAAAAGCTTTCGAATAAAGAAACCTTTCCTATTGTATTTACAACAAGCTATTGTGGTTATTGCAGTGAGTTTCATGAGGTATTTGAAGAATATATAAAAACGCATCATGTTGTGATGTATGAAGTGGTACTTGATATGGAAGATCGTAGTGAACAAGAAAATTTAGATATTATTTTGCCGCATTTCCCACAATTCTATTCTACTCCGGGGGTATTCTTTGTAAAAGATGGAAAAAATGAGGAGTATTTAGATTTTGCAAGCTTAGGTATGAATGAAGAAGTAATTGATGAGTGGGTGCAAAAGCATCAATTAGATAGAAAGAAATAAGATTAAGTTAAGGTGATTGATACTATGATTTCAATCATCTTTTTTTCTACTTAGCTTATGCCATTAACGTCAACGACTTGATGGTGAATGGCTATTAAATAGAATCTACAGAAATAGTAAGCTATAATAGAACAGTGCTTGTATCTGCATTTATTAAAGCATATTGTTCACTAAACTATATAAAAATGTGAAATTAAATTTTCCATCCCTATTTAATAATCCATAATTTGAATAGAATTCTTTTGTAGGTTTAGGATGGATTCCATTTCCTGCTAATATTCCGAATAAAGAAGTAAATGTTAATTCTTGTAATGGTGAAGTTTTTTGACGTAAAATATCAGAATCAGAAGTAGCAAGCATTTTTTTAACATATCATTTGAAGCTTTTTCGTCAGCTGATACATTACGCAAATAATATCTTCCGTCAAAAATAGGCTACTCATTAGTCTACTTTTGGTATACCAATTAGTATACTAAAGGATATATTGAGATTATCGTTCCATTCGTTGTATATTTCTTGTTGATGTAAATATCATTTACGGTCATATTGTCTTTACCAAGATGTTGGATATCCTTATCTTCATCAATCAAACGATATCCTTGTTTTCCTAAATTGATTTTTTTATCTGATAGAATTGTACCTTGAAAATTAACAAGAATTCTATGTGCTATTTCACATAGGATACCTTGACATTTATCATCATGACGAAGCTCGTAACGATAGATATTGTCTGGTAAGTGAAGATTATTTACTCGAAGGTCGGCATAAAGAACTTCTTTATTAAATAACTTAATTGGTTCACATCGTAATTTGTCAAATTCTTCTTTTGTCATAGTTTAGTTTCTTTTTTATTAACTGCTCTCTCCAATTTGTTTTGCTTTTTGTTTTTTAGTCCAGCGAAGTTGAAAGTAGATTTTAATGCTTAGTAATACAAATAAAATGATAATAAAACAGGGGTTGTAACAGTTGAAATAGCTCTAAAATAAAAAAAGAACAGGATTGCCAAACGGTAGTCCTGTCTTTTCGTGTATAATGTAGATATGAAAAAAAACAACATTTAGACAACAAGATTATAAAACATATTCTGATGGTGTGTAACTGTGTTTGCCGTTAGATTTATCAATTTTCAACCCTACTTTTAATCTTCCTATTAAAATGCTAATAGGAATATCGAATCCATGAGCAAATGAATTGCGTAGAAGCTTTTGTGATGGTTATACTAATAGCACAGAAAGTAGGCTGAAACATGAACATAGTAAAGCGAGATGGAAGCATACAAAGCTTTCATGAGGAAAAAATCAAAGATGCTATGCGTAAGGCATTTAGAAGCACCCAGCTTCCCATTGAAGAAGAACAGCTGCATATCATGGCAGTGGAAATTGCATCTCAGCTTAGCGAGGGGAGTCGAGTGGAGGATATTCAGGATAAGGTTGAGGAAGCCTTAATGAAGCATTCCTATTTTCAAGTTGCCAAGAATTATATATTATATCGCTCAAAACGAAGCGAACAGCGCAAGGCGTTGAAATCTCTTGTGGAAGAGGTACAGGACGAAGGGCTTAAGGAAGTTTTTTTGCATATCCAAAAGGACTTCGATATGGAAGTCTACGATATGTCCGCCTTATTAACGAAGCTGCGTACCTTTTTAAAGGAAACGATGAATAGTGAACAACGCATGGAAATGCTTATTCGAGCAAGTGTAGAAATGATTTCCAAAGATGCACCGAAATGGGAGTACATTGCAGCTCGTCTTTTTGCATACCGTATGCATAACGATATTGCAGCTCGTATGCAGCAATTAGGCATTCAGGACTTTTATGGAAAATTGGCGTATCTTACTAAGGAAGGATATTATGGCTCTTATATTTTAGAAAACTATACCCAAAAAGATATTGCCGAATTAGAGGCATACCTGCAAGATGAGCGGGATCAGCTTTTTACATACAGTGGTTTGGAATTGGTTGTGAAACGCTATTTGATGCGTGCGCATAATCATGATATTTTAGAAACACCACAGGAAATGTTTATGGGAATTGCAATGCATTTGGCAATTCCGGAGCAAGAACGTGTTGTGTGGGCAAAAAAGATTTATGATGTCTTAAGCAGCCTAAAAGCAACCATGGCAACACCGACCATGTCGAATGCCCGTCGTCCATATCATCAGTTATCCAGCTGTTTCATTGATTGTGTCGATGATTCCTTGATGAACATTTATAAATCCATTGAAAACTTTGCCCAGGTATCCAAGTATGGCGGAGGCATGGGGCTTTACTTCGGTAAGGTACGTGCCAGTGGAAGCGATATTCGTGGCTACGAGGGAGCTGCCGGAGGAATCATTCGTTGGATCAAGCTTGTTAATGATACCGCAACAGCCGTCGATCAGCTCGGTGTTCGTCAAGGGGCAGTTGCTGTGTATTTAGATGTATGGCATAAGGATTTGCCGGAGTTTTTGAATTTACGAACCAACAACGGTGATGATCGCATGAAGGCACATGATATCTTTCCGGCACTTTGTTATCCGGATTTGTTTTGGCGAATGGCAAAAGAGGATCTGAATGCTACTTGGTATTTGATGTGTCCGCATGAAATTCATAAGACCATGGGATATCATTTAGAGGACTACTATGGTGAAGAATGGGAAAAGCGCTATTTTGAATGTGTAAATGATCCTCGCATATCCAAACGTGAAATGCTGTTAAAGGATATTGTGCGTTTGATCTTGAAATCGGCGGTGGAAACCGGAACTCCGTTTGCCTTTAATCGGGATCATGTCAATCGTATGAATCCAAACGGACATGAAGGTATGATTTATTGCAGTAATCTGTGTACGGAGATAGCTCAAAATATGAAACCGTTGGAGCTGTTGGAAAAGGAAATCGTAGAGGTTGATGGAGAAAGCATCGTTGTGGAAAGAAGCAAAGCCGGAGAATTTGTGGTATGTAACCTTGCCTCTCTTACCTTAGGAAATCTTGATGTGCAAAACGATAGCGAATTGCGTGAGGTCATTCGTGTATTGGTACGGGCACTAGATAATGTTATTGATTTGAATTATTATCCTTTAAGCTATGCGAAGATTACCAATCGCCGTTATCGTCCGATCGGTTTAGGAGTGAGTGGATATCATCACATGCTGGCAAAGCAAGGTTTGCGCTTTGAAAGTGAGGAACATTTGGCGTTTGTCGATACGCTGTTTGAAAAAATCAATTACTATGCCTTGGAAGCAAGTAGTGATTTAGCAAAGGAAAAGGGCAGCTATGCTTGCTTTGAAGGCAGTGATTATGCTACGGGAAGCTATTTTGATAAGCGATCTTATGTTGATGAAAAATGGAGGAATCTGCGTAAGCAAGTAAAGGAAAACGGCTTGCGTAATGGATATTTGATGGCAGTTGCGCCAACCAGTTCCACTTCGATCATCTCCGGTACCAGTGCCGGTGTTGATCCGATCATGAATAAATATTTCTTGGAGGAGAAAAAGGGCAGTATGATTACCCGTGTTGCACCGGATCTAAGTCCGGCGACCTTTTGGCTTTATAAACAGGCACATTTGATCGATCAAAGCTGGATCGTTCGAGCAGCCGGTGTACGCCAGCGTCATATTGATCAAGCCCAATCGGTTAATTTATATATCACCAATGAATTTACTCTGCGTAAGGTGCTGAATCTTTATATTGAAGCATGGGAGCAGGGGGTAAAAACCATCTACTATATTCGCAGCAAATCCTTAGAGGTTGAGGAATGCGAATCATGTGCAGCGTAAGGAGGCAGCTATGAATTTACAACGAAAACCGCTTTTTAATGAGCATGGGGATATTGATGTTCATCTACGTAAAATGATCAACGGCAATACGACCAATTTAAATGATTTTAACCACATGAAATATACTTGGGCAAGCGATTGGTATCGACAGGCAATGAACAACTTTTGGATACCGGAAGAAATCAATCTTAATCAAGATGTGAAGGATTATCGAAAGCTGTCAAAGGCGGAAAAGGACGCTTATGATAAAACCTTATCCTTTTTGATTTTCTTGGATTCCATACAAACCGCCAATTTACCTAATATCGGCGAATATATCACTGCCAATGAGGTCAATCTTTGTTTGACGATCCAAGCCTTTCAAGAGGCAGTGCATTCGCAAAGTTATAGCTATATGCTGGATTCTATTTGTTCACCACAGGAGCGCAACGCCATCTTGTATCAGTGGAAAGACGATCCGCATTTGTTAGCACGTAACAAGTTTATCGGTGATTTGTATAATGATTTCATGGAGCATCGAGATGGAGAGCATTTGATCAAGACCTTGATTGCCAATTACATTTTAGAGGGTATTTACTTTTATTCCGGATTTATGTTTTTCTATAATCTCGGACGTATGGGAAAGATGCCCGGTTCCGTACAGGAAATTCGTTATATCAATCGTGATGAAAATACGCATCTTTGGTTGTTTCGCTCCATACTGTTGGAATTGAAGAAGGAAGAGCCGCAGCTTTTTACACCAGAGCATATTGAGATATATAAAGGTATGCTGAAGCATGGAGTAGAGGAAGAAATCAAGTGGGCAGAGTATGTGCTTGGAGAGCGCATGGAAGGCTTGACCATGGAAATGGTAGCGGATTATATTCATTACCTGGGAAATTTAAGAAGCAATGCACTTGGTTTTGGCAGCTTGTATGATGGATATGAAAAAGAACCGGCTTCGATGGAATGGGTGTCTATGTATTCCAATGCGAATATTATCAAGACCGATTTCTTTGAGGCGAAATCAACTGCCTATGCGAAATCCAGTGCCTTGGTAGATGATCTGTAAAAATAGGATAGATGATGTTATTTTTGCTATAATAAAGAAAAAGGAGGTGCTTTTATGAATGAAAAAAGAAAGGTCGTGCTTGTTGGAACCGGCTTTGTCGGAATGAGCATGGCATATAGTTTTTTAAATACCGGTGGAATTGACGAACTGGTATTGATTGATGTGAATGAAGAAAAGGCAATCGGAGAAGCGATGGATTTACAACATGGCTTGCCTTATGCACAGGGAAAGCTGAGCATTAAGGCAGGAGGCTATGAGGAATGCAAAGATGCCGGTATTGTGGTGATAACGGCCGGAGTAACACAGACACCACAGGAAACACGCTTGGATTTAACGGCGCGCAATACGAAAATCATGCAAAGCGTAACCGAACAAATTATGGCAAGCGGCTTTGATGGCATCATCGTCATTGCCAGCAATCCGGTGGATTGCATGACCTATGTCGTACAAAAGGTAAGTGGTTTGCCGAAGGAAAGAGTGATTGGCAGCGGTACATTGTTAGATAGTGCCAGACTTCGTTATTTAATGGGGGAATATCTGAATGTATCCAGTAACAATATCCATGCTTATATCATGGGAGAGCATGGGGACAGCAGCTTTGTTCCTTGGACCAATGCCTATGTCGGTTGTAAACCGCTTTTAGATGTTTTAGATGAGCAGGGCAAAGATTTATCAGAGCTGCATGATATTTATACACAGGTTCAACAAGCAGGCTATGAAATCGTAAAGCGCAAGAAATCAACATACTATGGCATCGGGCTTTCGTTGAATCGCTTGGTACAAGCCATATTTAATGATGAAAATGTGATTTTGACCGTATCGGCTTATCAAAGTGGCGAATATGGACAGCGTGGCTTATATATCGGTGTACCGGCAATCATCAATCGTCATGGCGTACGTGAGGTCGTGAAATTAAAACTGAATGAAGTGGATCAAGCCAAATTCGATCATAGTGCACAGATGCTTAGCAGCATCAATCACGAAACGATCGATCCGCTTTTATAAAGAAAAGGCTCCTTAGGATTGTAATAGATCCTTAAGGAGCTTTTGCATTTATTCGATGATGCTTAAAATTTTTGTTTCATCAAAGGCAGGAACTTGTGTCTTTTCTTCTGCCCCATAACCGATTGCGATGGCGGCAATCGGCAAGAACTGTTCATCTATGCCATAGTATTTACGAAAGGCGGCGATACGTTCCTCACGAGGACCGATTGCACACCAACAACAGCTTAGATCTTGATGGACAGCTTCTAGCAACATATTTTCGATTGCCGCACTGGCATTGACATACAAGTATGTGGGATTACTTTCACAATGCAGATCACCGAAAACCAAAATAGCACAAGGAGCCTGTTTCATCATTTGCATATAGGGCTGTAAGGTTGGCATTTCATCAAGTGCTTTACGATTGGTTACGATCATATAGCGTGTACTTTGGGTATTGCGAGCCGAGGGTGCACACATACCGGCATGAAGGACCTCCTTGAGCTTTTCCTTTTCGATGGGCTTGTTTAAATATTGACGAATACTTCTGCGTTTTTCAATTTCCTTTAGCATATTAACACCTCTTTTTCTTTTATTATAGCACAGGATCAAAGCGTTAGTTTTCCTGTTGCAGCTTTTGTATCAGCATGCATACAAAAGGAGCCAAAAGCATACCGCAAATTCCAAATAACTTGCCTCCGACATACATGGCAATAAGGGTAACAAAAGGGTGCTGTCCAAGCTTGGCGGATAAAATTTTAGGCTCTAAAATACTGCGGATAATTCCGATGATAAGATTTAGAAGTAGCAAACCGACTGCCAACTTGGTGCTGCCTGCGATATAGGAAACAAATGCCCAAGGTAAAAGAATACCACCGCAGCCAAGAATCGGCAGCATGTCAAACAGTGCAATGCCAAAAGCGATGAACGCTGCTTTATGAACTTTTAATAAGACAAGTCCCAGCCAAAGCTGAAGAAAGGTACATAGCAGCAATATACCATAGGCCTTTGCCATTTGTTTCAAGGTTGTTTTTACAAGTTTTGAGGTACGCAGCAGCTTTACTCGCCACGCTTTTGGCAGCTTGCTTGTAATTGCGGTGGTAATGCCTTGATAATCGGCATTGATAAAAAAGGAAGAAACGATGGAAAGAAACATTGCAAATAGAATGTTAGGTAAGGAAAGCATTAGCTTGCTGATGGTATAAAGGAAGCTTGAGGTTAGTTTTGAAAGAAAGGAGGCAAGGGATTGTTGAAGTTGTATGAGTAGGGAATGCAGGATATCAGCAAAGGGCAGTTCTTTTGAAAGGTTGCTTACTTGAAGGTCAGATTGCGCAAGGTAAGGAGCGATGTATTGCTGATAAAACGCAGGCAGCTGCTCCATGAAATCTTGTAAAAGCAAAATTCCCTTAAGGGCTGCGATAAACAAGAGGAGGGCTAAAAAACAATAAAATAGAAAGAGTAGTGCGGTGGAGTATAAACGTATATGATTTCCTTGCGTGAAGCGAAAAACGATGGGGCGCAGGATATAGGCAATCGCAAAGCCAATCAAAAAAGGAAGAAATAACGGTATTACATAATAGAAAAGAACATACAGCAGTGCCAGTATGCTTCCGTAATATAGGAGCTGAAGTACAAATTGCTTTTGTTTTTGAGGATCCATAGTTTCATTGTATGAAGAAGTCTCAGAATTTAGAAATCCTTGAAAAGACAAAGGAGAAAGAGGCAGAACTTACAGTTTTGGCAAAATCGGTAGGTTTTTGGAAAAATCAGTAAAGGATTATTATGGAAGCCCTTGTAATCTTGTGTATTTGCGTTAAAATGGAAGTATCAAAAAGGAAGGGAGTGTGAGTTGTATGAAACAAATGGTTGGCAAAGTATATGACAAAGCACTTCAAGATGGACCATTCGGTCCAACATTTCAATATGGTTTTCAATAGATGTGAGGCAAATTTGCTTTGCGTCTATTTTTTTACCAACGTTTTGATCGATAGCAGAACAATAAGGAGGAGATTATTATGGATCAGACATTTAACAAAGCTTTTTGGGACGCATGTGCCAATGGAGATTTTGCGACCGTATGTGCGGAAATCGCAAAGGGCTGTGATATTAACTATCAAAACGGTGATGGACGTACCGGTTTGATGCGTGCGGCTAAACGTGATTATAAGGATATTGTACGTGTGCTGTTGGATAACGGTGCCGATGTAAGCTTAGAGGATAATAAGGGAAAAACAGCTATCATGGGGGCAGCTAAAAAAGGCAATAAGACCATTTGCAAGAAATTGATTGAAGCCGGTGCCGATGTGAATGTAGCAGATGATCGCGGACGAACGGCTTTGATGCGTGCAGCATTTTTAGGCAATGATCGTTGTGTAGAAGTTTTACTAGATGCCGGTGCAGATATCAATGCACAAGATGAAGCAGGACGCAGTGCCTTGATGGAGGCATGTGTTGCTTTTAAAAAGGATACGATCAATTTATTGTTAAAGCGTGGAGCCGATGTAAATTTAGGTGATAATAACGGAACAACTGCTTTGATGCGTGCGGCTTATGGCGGCTATGCTAGCTTAGTAGAGGATCTGTTGGGACATGGGGCTGATAAGGATTTGGTAGATAAGGAAGGCAATAAGGCAATCCATTATGTACGCAGTGAATGCTTGGCGCAGCTAAAGCCGATTTTGAAATAAGGGGGTTAGGAAGATGCGAGATTATTTATCACATGAAGTACGCAACGTCGTTGTGCTAGGCCATAGCGGAGTTGGAAAAACAGCGGTATTGGAATCTATGCTATACTTCACCAAGGCCAGTGATCGCTTTGGTGTAACAAGTGAAGGAAGCTCTCTTATTGACTATGACGCAGAGGAAATCCGTCGTGGCATTTCGGTGTATGCAACCCTTGTACCGATTGAATGGAAAGATTGTAAGATCAACTTCTTGGATACACCGGGCTATGCCGATTTTATTCGCGGAGTAGAAGAAGGGGTTGCGGTTGGCGATAGTGCTTTGATCGTTGTTGATGCAAAAGATGTCGTACAGCCGGGTACACAGAAGGCTTGGCAGGAAGCGCAAAAGCACAATCTTCCGACCATCTTCTTTGTAAATAAATTAGATGAAGAAAATACTTCTTTTGATACCGCCTATCAAACCCTGCGTGATAGCTTTGGTAAGAGCGTTATTCCATTTGAGGTTCCCATCATGGAAAATGGAAAATGTATCGGTTCTGTCAATATTTTAAGAGATAAGGCATGGTATTTTGAAGGACCACTAGCAAATTCACAAAAAGCCCAGCCGGTTCCGGAGAATATGGTAGATATCGTTAAGGGATACAAGGATCAAATTGCCGAAGCGGTGGCAATGGGCGATGATGAGCTGATGGAAAAATTCTTTAGCGGCGAGGAGTTCAGTGAAGCGGAATTAACACGTGGTGTGCGCCTAGGAGTACGCAGTGGAGATATTCGTCCGGTGTTTAGCGGCAGTGCAACGCATAGTGTCGGAATTGAGCGTTTGATGGATTTGATCATTAAGTATTTCCCAACGTATGGGGAATCCGGTAGTATCACCGTACATGATGAACAGGGAAAAGACGTAGTATTGGAAACAAATGAAAAGGAAAAGCTATGTGCGAAGGTATTTAAAACCGTAGTGGATCCATTTGTCGGACGTATTACGTATGTAAAGGTGCTTGCCGGCGTGATGAGTGCGGATTCTGTTGTTTACAATACCGACAAAGAAAAGCAAGAAAAGATTTCCGGTATCTTTATTATCAAGGGGAAGCATCAGACTGCGGTAGGGAAGCTGTTTACCGGTGATATCGGTGCGGTTGTAAAGCTGCAATATACGCAAACCAACGATACGCTTTGTGAGAAAAACGAACGCTATGTTACCGAGGATATTCCATTCTCTACTCCAATGCTTGCCATGGCGGTATATCCGGCTAGTAAAAACGATGAGGATAAGATGAGCAATGCGCTTGCCAGAATGGTAGAGGAAGATCCGACCTTACGCTTGGAAAACAATACCGAAACCAAGCAGAGTGTTTTATATGGTGTAGGGGATCAGCATTTAGATGTTGTGCTTGCGAAACTAAAGGCGAAATATAAGGTTGAGGTGCGTTTGGAAACACCGAGAGTGCCTTATCGTGAAACGATTCGTAAAACGGCAATCGGAGAAGGCCGTCATAAAAAACAATCCGGTGGTCATGGACAGTTCGGACATGTATTTATTGAATATGCGCCAAATCCCGATGTTGAAGAAATGGTCTTTGAAGAAAAAGTTTTCGGTGGAGCGGTACCACGTCAGTATTTCCCGGCAGTAGAGGCAGGACTTCGTGAATGTATGACGAGTGGTATTTTGGCAGGCTTTAAGGTTGTCAATGTGAAAGCGACCTTACTTGATGGAAAGTATCATGATGTCGATTCCAGTGAAATGGCATTTAAGCTAGCGGCACGCTTATCTTATAAAGCCGGTATGGCAGAAGCAAAACCGATTTTATTAGAGCCAATCGTAAATATTACGGTACGTGTTCCTGATGATTTTACCGGTACGATTATTGGAGATTTCAACAAACGTCGTGGGGCTATCATGGGTATGGATATGATTGATGGTTATCAGGAAATCAAAGCCCAGGTTCCACTTGCGGAGGTATTGAAGTATCCGATTGAACTGCGTGCCATGACGCAGGGTCGAGGAGTTTATACACAGGAATTTGATCGTTATGATCCGGTTCCACAAAACTTGGCAGAGCGTATCATTGCTCAACATAAAAAAGAAATGGAAGAATAACCAGGTAAGGCGGAGCTGAAATGCTCCGTTTTCCTTTGTGCTTTTGGAAAAGATACGTTACAATAACAGTAGTGAGGTAAAGAATATGAAGGAAATAAAGATTACAGATATTAAGGGAATTCAAGTTGGCTGTGCACAAGATGAGGTAGGAGGAAGCGGTTGTACGGTTGTGTTATGCAAGCAGGGTGCAGTTGCCGGTGTTGATGTTCGAGGCGGAGGTCCTGCAACGCGTGAGACAGATTTGTTGAATCCAATCAATATGGTGCAGCAAATTCATGGTGTTATGCTGAGCGGGGGAAGTGCGTTTGGTTTAGATGCGGCAAGTGGGGCAATGCAATATTTGGAAGAGCAAACATGCGGATTTGATATGCAGGTTGCTTATATTCCGATTGTATGCGGTGCATCGCTGTTTGATTTGTCAGTGGGTGATCCCAAGTGTCGTCCCGATCGAGAAATGGGGTATGAGGCTTGTAAAAACAGTGAGCAAAATGCTTGGGAAGAAGGAAATTACGGTGCCGGTACCGGTGCCAGTGTCGGAAAATTGTTAGGTTTTGATAAGGCGATGAAAAGCGGACAGGGTGCATTTGGCTTGCAGCATGGTGATTTGCAGGTCGCAAGCATCGTAGCGGTCAATGCTTGTGGAAATATATATGATTTTGAAAACGGAGAGTTGTTGGCAGGTATTTATGATCAGAAGCAAGGACGCATGTTAGCAGTGGAGGATATGCTGGCGATGCAGGAAGAAACATGGCAGAAGGCAAATTGTGCGAATACGACAATTGGCTGTATCGTAACCAATGCCAAGCTGAGTAAAGCGGAATGTAGTAAGGTTGCCGGAATTGCACATGATGGCTATGCACGTGCGATTCGTCCAGTGCACATGACAAGTGATGGGGATACGATTTTTGTATTGAGTACCGGTGAGGTAGAGGCAAATCTTGATGTTGTCGGTGTATTAGCAGCAGATACGATGGCAATGGCAATTAAACGTGGAGTTATGAAAGCTGAAGGAGCGTATGGTTTGCCATCAAGTCAAGAGATTAAAAAATAAATTTTAAAGCATGGAAAGCAGAGGATTGCTGTTCACAGTTGGATTGGTAAGTATATATAATATAAGAAATGAAATCAAATGAAAGCAGATACAAAAACATGACGGTTACATTTCTATGAATATTGTATATTTTATGTTTCGCTTGCATGATTTCGGTTGAATTGTGAATAGCATTTTACTGTTTTTGTAGGTAAATAAAAAGTGATTGACTTTTCATTTGATGTGTAATAGTATATAAATGCTATTAAAGATATTTTTTAGCGTACGAAATTGAATGTAATCTGATAAATCATTGCTGCATGCATGTTTAAAGGGTTGCAGGGTTACGAGTAATTGTCCAAAGAGTTTTTTTGGACAGGCGAAGCTCGTCCTTTTTTTTGCCCGAAATACTCGGGGGGGGTAGAAATATGACAAATAAGAAAAAAATGCTATTATCAATTATATTATTAGAGGGATTTGTTTATGGCGGACTCATGTATCTGTTTCATATAGATTTTGCAAAACATTACATTGTATTATATTATATTTTTCAGTTTATTTTTAGTCGATATCAGGAAGATAGTCATTTGATATGGGAAGAAATGAAAATGATTATTCAAGCGAACGGAATGCTATTTCTTGTGCAGGTATTGTTTAACGATGTCCTTCAACAGAATGTTTTCGATTTAGCTGCGCTCACTGCGCTTATCATCGTTTTCGATATTATTTTAAATCGAACGATGCGTGTAATATTCAGAAAATATGTTGCCGATCGGGTGTTGGTTATTGGAATTGGGAAGCATGCCAATGATTTTGTGAAAATCACACGAGAAAATCGCTTTGCGATGATGAATGTATTGGCGTGTGTCGATATTAATCACGTGGAGGGATTTGAAAATTATCATCAAGCATGCCGTGTAGAAGATGTTGAGGTTGTTGATTATAAACTACTAGATGAAGTTATTGAAAAATATCGTATTAATTCAGTTATGCTGGCAATTCCGGATTCATCTAAGTCGCAAATGCAGCGGATTATAATGGATTTATTTGACAAGGTTCCGATTGTAAAATATATGCCGCGAGTAAATGGTATGATGACCTTTGATTCAACAATTGCCGATTTTGATGGTAAGCTAGTGGTTACTTCGTCGCAAACGAAAACACATGTTATCGGTAAGATCATTAAGCGAATCATTGACATTATTGGAGGTATTTTGGGAGTTCTTTCCTTAATACCGTTGTCTGTCATCATTAAAGTGATTTCCTTGAAAAATGGTGATCATGCTTCGATTTTCTTTACGCAAGATAGGATCGGAAAAGATGGAAAGAAAATTCGTATTTATAAATATCGTTCTATGATTCCGAATGCGGAAGCAGAGCTGGAGCGATTGATGAAGGAAAATGAGGATATTCGCATTGAATATCTGACGAATAAAAAGCTGGTGAATGATCCGAGAATTACCAAGATCGGTCATTTTATACGTCGTACAAGTATTGATGAGTTCCCACAATTTATCAATGTCTTGATGGGAAATATGAGTTTGGTTGGTCCACGCCCATATCTTTTTAGGGAGAAAGAAGATATGAGTATTTATTATAAATCTGTTATAAAGTGCAAACCGGGAATAACCGGAATGTGGCAGGCACATGGCAGAAGTGATTTGTCATTTAAAGAACGCTTGGTTTTAGATGACTACTATTATAGAAATTGGAATGTTTGGCTGGATCTGACCATTGTGTATAAAACCGTAAAAAGTGTAATATTTAAAAAAGGAGCCATGTAGTATGAAATTATCGAAGGCAGAGAAAACAGTCATCTTTGCGACTCTTTTTTGTGTAGTTGTTATGTGTGGGGTGGGTTATTTCCGTTTGCAGCGTGTTGATGATAAGCAGTATGCTTCTAAGCTGCCAAATGCGAAGGAAGCATTTTCAAAGCTGCGTTTAAAGGGAAATCCATTGATTATAGAAGCAGGGAGTAAGGTAAGCAAGGATCCTGCTTTTTATTATAAAGGAAATAAGTCTATCTTAGCGGATATAAAATTAGATGTATCGAATGTCGATTCTTCGAAATTAGGACGCTATACGATCAAAGCAATTTATCAAGGTCTTGAACAAAAGATTCAGGTAGAAGTTAAAGATACGCAAGCGCCTCAAATATCCATCGCAGCGGATAGCTTTACTTTTGAGGTAAATGATTATTCAACGATAGATGAGGTTATGGCGATGGTAGAAGCCCATGCGACAGATGCGTTTGAAGGCAGTGTGGAAATAGAGCCATGGATTGATTATCTTCCATATGAGTCTGCAACCTACACATACGAGTTAATCGCAAAGGATACAAGTGGAAATACTTCAACAAAAACGATTACGATTTCTTATGTGTATGCAGTTGCTTATGATAATAGCAGCGAACCACAGGGGGACACGGTTGTGCCGCCTGAAAATCAAGGGCAAGCACCAGAAGGTAACAACAATACCAACCCACCTTCAAACCAAGAAAATAGTGAAGGACAGCCGGGAGAAGATGTCGGCAGTGGCGGAGTTGAAGATCAGCCGATTGTAGAATGATAAAATAAAGGAGAATGATGATGAACGATAACTATATAACCGAAGAAAAAGAAAAGGAAGAACTGGAAATTGATTTAGGTCAATTTTTCAGAGAGTTGAAAAAGCGTTGGCGCTTGATCGTAATTTCTACTTTTTCGCTATGCTTACTTGTTTCTGTTTTTACGATCTTTTTTATTGATAAGAAATATAAGAGCGAGGCAACCATTTATTTAACCCCGAAAGTGAATGAAACGACCGGAACCGTTGATGCGAATTCTATTAGCGGAAACAATCAGTTAGTAAACAACTGCTTGTCTATCCTTAAGGGAAATAGCGTGTTGCAAAAGGTAGCGGATACTCTAAAGCTTTCGTATGATGAGGTAGCAAGCTCTATTTCTGTAAGTAATGATGCGGAAACACAAATCATTCGTATCAGTGCTATAACAAAAGATCCGCAAGAATCAAAGGATATTGTAGATACAACTGTTTCTACATTTACAGAAATGATGCTTGAAATATTAAATCTAAAGAATATTACGATTATTGATTATGCAAAGGTTCCGGAAGGACCGGTTTCACCTAGTATCGTGAAAAATGCGATAATCGGAGCTGCAGGAGGCTTTGTATTGTCTTGCGGATATATCTTTTTAGCAGTTTTATTGGATAAGCGATTAAAGAATAAGAGTGAAGCAGAGCAATTTTTGGAAATTCCGGTATTAGCCGAGATTCCGTATTTTGAGGATTAGTATGAAAGGATTTGTTGATATTCATAACCACTCAGCATGGAATGTTGATGATGGTGTTCAAAGCTTCGAAGAAGCTAAGGCTTGTTTAACAAGAGCAAAAAAAGATGGAATAGAGATCATTGTGTCGACTCCGCATTATATTCCCGGAAGGTTCTCAAAAGAGGACTTCGATGAAATTACAAAGCGCCAATATGAGTTGATAGAATTAGGTAAAGAGATGGGAATTCAAATCTATTTGGGTTCGGAAATCTTCTTGAATGACGATTATCTTGAAATGTTCGATCAAGGTTTATTTCACCCGCTTGCTGAAGGAAACTATGTGTTAGTGGAATTTGATGTGCGTAAAAATATCAAGAGCAATGAAGATGTGGAGGATATTCTTTATGAAATTAAGCTGCGAGGCTTTACACCGGTAATTGCTCATGCAGAAAGATACTTTCATGATGGAATGGATTTGGAAAGAGTACAGCAATGGGTAGATATGGGTGCAATTATTCAAGTCAATCGTACAAGTTTTTTTGCGAAAAAAGGAAGCAGCTCGCAGAAAAATGCATTTGCGCTCATTGAACATAATTTGGCACATGTTGTTGCCACTGATACCCATCATGATGATGGACCTAGAAAGTGCATGCTTTCTGATGTATATGAGCTATTGTCAAAGGAATACGGCGAGGAAAATGCCGCTATTCTTTGTTGTGAGAATCCGAAAAATATCGTTAAGAACATAGAAGTAAGAACAACAAATGTTTTGAAGAAAAGATCTTTTTTTCAAAATTTGTTTAGAAAGAGGTAAGGTATGAGTAGACGAATTGTAGTTGATAAAAATACAAAAAGTGCATCAAAAAGCAGAAGAGGAAATCAGTTTGATTATTCAGAAATTTATCGACAACTGCGAACAAACATTGAGTTTTCTTCTATTGAAAATAAGGTGCAGGTTGTCAATGTTACATCGACAACACCAAATGAAGGAAAAAGCAGTGTATCAAGTAATTTAGCGATTATTTGTTCTGATAAATATGAAAAGGTATTGTTAATTGATTGCGATTTACGAAAGCCAGTGCAACACAAATTTTTTAATACAACCAATAAAGTAGGTTTAAGCAATTTGTTGCTAAGCTATAAAGATAAAATTGATATTGAAGATGAAACATATTTTAAACGTTATAAAAAGGATACAAGTGCCGGGAAATTATATCTTTTAACTTCCGGATCTAAGGTCCCTAATCCGCAGGAATTATTATCCAGTAAGCGATTTAAGCGATTAATTGAGGAATTAAAAAAAGAATTCGGCTTCATTATTATTGATTGTCCGCCAATCAGCGCAGTATCCGATGCCATTCCGGTTGCTTCTGTGAGTGATGGTACCCTCTTTGTTTGTTCTGCTAAGGATACCAACAAAAAGGAAGCGAAAGATGCACTTGTACAATTAAAGCGTAATGGAGTTAATGTATTAGGTTGTGTCTTAACTAAGGTAGAAGATCCTTCTAATAAGCAGTATGGGTATTATTATAATAAAGGAGAATAAGATGAGGTTATGAAAATAGCAGTAGCAGGAACAGGATACGTAGGATTAAGCATTGCTATATTACTGGCACAACATCACGAGGTAGTTGCAGTTGATATTATTCCAGAAAAAGTAGAATTAATTAACAATAAGAAATCACCTATCCAAGATGATTACATTGAAAAATATTTAGCTGAAAAAGAGTTAAACTTAACAGCTACATTAGATGCAAACGAAGCATATAAGGATGCAAAATTTGTAGTTATTGCTGCACCAACTAACTATGATTCAAAGAAGAACTTCTTTGATACAAGCGCAGTTGAATCAGTAATCAAATTAGTAATGGAGATCAACCCTGAAGCTATTATGGTTATTAAATCAACAATCCCTGTTGGGTATACAAAAAGCATTAGAGAAAAGACTGGAAGTAAAAATATTATTTTCTCTCCAGAATTCTTGAGAGAATCTAAGGCGTTGTATGATAACTTATATCCCTCAAGAATTATTGTTGGAACTGATATGAATGATGAAAGACTACTTGAAGTTGCTCATGTATTTGCTGAACTGCTTCAAGAAGGGGCTATTAAAGAAGATATAGACACACTATTTATGGGATTTACTGAAGCCGAAGCTGTAAAATTATTTGCTAATACTTACTTGGCTTTACGTGTATCTTATTTCAATGAGTTAGACACATATGCTGAAATGAAAGGTTTAGATACTCAACAAATTATAAATGGGGTATGTTTGGATCCTCGTATTGGTACACATTATAATAATCCATCATTTGGATATGGTGGATATTGTTTGCCTAAAGATACAAAACAATTATTAGCAAACTATGAAGATGTACCACAAAATATGATGTCTGCGATTGTTGAATCTAATAGAACAAGAAAAGACTTTATTGCTGATAGAGTATTAGAAAAAGCCGGTTATTATAGTTATCAAGATAACAATGAATATGATTCAGCTAATGAAAAAGAAATCACTGTTGGTGTTTATAGATTAACTATGAAATCAAATAGTGATAATTTTAGGCAATCGTCTATTCAAGGTGTTATGAAAAGAATTAAAGCAAAGGGTGCTAAAGTGATAATCTTTGAACCAACTTTAAAAGATGGCGAAACATTTTTCGGAAGTGAAATTGTAAATGATTTAGATTCATTTAAAAAACAAAGCGATGCAATTATTGCGAATAGATATGATGAATGTCTAAATGATATAGAAGATAAGGTATATACGAGAGATTTATTTAGAAGGGATTAATTTTAATGAAAAAAAATATAAAAATAGCTTTTGCTGCTTCCTCAGGTGGTCATTATGAACAGTTAATGATGTTAAAGCCTTTAATGGATGAATACGATAGCTTTGTTGTTACAGAGAAAACGCGCTATTCAGCCAAGGTCCTTCAAAAAAAGAATTACTATATGAAGCAAGTGAACCGGAAAGAATTAATGTTTATACCGAAGATGATTCTTAATTGTTGTTTAGCATTAAGGTTAATGGTTAAAGAGAAACCAAATATAGTAATCTGTACAGGTGTTTTAGCAATGATACCTCTATGTATGTTTTGTAAGATTTCAGGGGGAAAATTAATTTTTATTGAATCATTTGCAAAAATAAAAAGTCCCACACTGACTGGAAAGCTCTTGTATAAATATGCTGATAGATTTTATATCCAATGGGAAAGTTTAAGAGAATTTTATCCAAATGCAATTTATTTGGGAGGTATTTACTAATGATATTTATAACGCTAGGTTCTCAAAAATTTCAATTTAATAGAGTTTTAATTAAGATTGATGAACTAGTTGAAAAAGGATTATTAAAAGAGCAAGTATTTGCGCAAATTGGTTACTCAGACTATAAACCGAAATTTTATGAGTATAAAGATTTTCTAGATAGAGAAGATTTTTTTAAAAAGATGGAACTTTCAAATATCGTAATTACGCATGGAGGAACAGGAGCAATTATAGGTGCATTGAAAAAAGAAAAAAAGGTAATTGCTATTCCGAGGCTAGCAAAATATGGAGAGCATGTAGATGATCACCAAATTCAAATTATAAATGAATTTGAAAGTTTAAATCTTATTGAACCAGTTTATAATATAGATAAATTAAGTGATGCGATAAATTCTATATTAACTAGAAAATATGCCACATATAAATCAAATACAACAAATATCATAAATGACATTAAGAAGTTTTTGGAGGAAATAAGGTGAATAAAGTAAGCTTTGTTAAAAAACTATATAGAAAAATATTGAGGATTATGCCAACAAAAATTGCCCTATATGTTATTTATTTTAGAGGGTATAAAAAGATTTTAAATATAAAAAATCCTAGTACTTGGGGTGAAAAAATTCAATGGTTAAAAATTAATGGTGGATTGGAAAAATTATCAAAATATGTTGATAAATATGAAGTGCGCGAGTTTATAAGAGATACGATAGGAGAAGAATACTTGAATCATTTGTATGGCGTGTATGATTGTGTAGATGATATTGATTTTTCAATTTTACCGGATAAATTTGTTCTTAAATGTACTAATGGTAGTGGTAGCGTGATTGTTTGTGATAATATAAATAATTTTGATATAGAAGATGCTAAAAAAGAAATGGGTAGGTGGCTTGTTGATGATTATTATAAGGAAAAAAAGGAATTACAGTATAGAGATGTAAAAAATAGAATAATCATTGAAGAGTATCTTGAGGATAGTTCAAAATCATTGACAGATTATAAATTTTATGTATTTAATGGAAAAGTAGAATATTTTGCTGTATTTTATGATAGATATACAAATAAATCAGTGGATACATTTAGAGTAGATGGAAAAAAATTAGAAAATGTAAAAGTTTGTAATATTCCTAATAGTAATTATGAATTTGAATATGATGAAAAAATAAAACAAATGATTAGGTTATCAGAAATCTTATCAAGATGCTTTACTTTTGTTAGAGTGGATTTTTATTTAGTGAAAGGAAAAATCATATTTGGTGAATTGACATTTACAGATGGAGCTGGATCAGATCCTTGGAATCCAATATCTTTTGATAAAGAAATAGGGGCAAAAATACCGCTATGTGAAATTTTAAAGGAAGGAAGAGTATTATGAGAGTGTTAGTTATAGGTCCTGACATAGAAAAGTCAAAAGGTGGTATGTCAACAGTAATTAAAGAAATTAATGAAGATAAAGACTTACGAAGTAATGTAGAAATTGATATATTTTCATCATATGTAGATGGAAATAAAGCGTATATTCTACTATATTCATTTATCGCTATAGTAAAATTTATTTTATTTTATAGAAATTATGATGTTTACCATATTCATTGTGCTTCATATGGAAGCACTTTTAGAAAGGGGATATATATTTATTTAGTAAAGTTATTCAATAAAAAAGCTATTTTGCATATCCACGGAGCAGAATATCTAGTGTTTTTTGAGAAATCTAAACATAAAAATTTAATTATTAAAATATTGAATAAAGCTGACTTAGTGATAGCTCTGTCAAATGAATGGAAGAGGAATTTTGAAAAAACATTTCATATAGAAAATTGTATTGCTATAGAAAATGGAATTGATGTAGAGAAATATTCTAGTTGCAGTGGAGTAAAAAAAAATAATTATAATATTGTTATGTTAGGAAGGCTAGGCACAAGAAAAGGTACATATGATTTAATAAATACAATTGAAAGAGTTGTAACCCACTTTCCCAATTTAAAATGTTATATGGCAGGCGACGGAGAAATAAATAAGTGTATAACGCTAATTGAAAAAAAGAATTTAAAAAAAAATGTGTTCTGTTTGGGATGGGTAAATTTAACTAGGAAAACTGAAATTTTGAAAGATTCAAATATACTAGTGCTTCCCTCCTATAATGAAGGATTACCAATGGCTATTTTGGAAGGGATGGCTTCAGGAAAAGCTATAATCAGTACAAATGTTGGAGCAATACCAGAAGTTATATCATCTGAAAAAAATGGAATTTTAATTCATCCTGGCGATATAGAAGCATTGGAAAATGCTATTATTAGGTTATTTACAGATTATAATTTAGTAAAAGAAATGTCAAAAAATAATAGGAAGAAAATAATAGAAGAATTTAGTACAAAAAAAATGCATGAGGAAATATTAAAATGTTATAGAAAGGTGTTTATATGAATAAAGTAGGATTAAGTGTCTGTTATGATACAAAAAATTTTGGTAGTCAATTGCAGGTGTTGGCAACTATTAATCAAATAGAAAAATTAGGATATGATACAGAAATTATTAGATATAAAAAAAAGATTTCTTTATCACTTATAATACAAAATATTCCACGACTTTTTAATGGGCAATATATAAATGGACTCATAAAGAGTAATAAAAAAAATAAATTATTGTCAAAATATCCAGAGATTGTGGATAATATAAAAATTAGAAATAATAGATTTTCTAAATTCGCTAATGATAATTTTATAAATGTTTCAAATTTCTATTATGGGTGGCATTCATTGAAAAATGCTGCAAAGAAAAATTATGATATGTTTTTATGCGGAAGTGATCAATTATGGTTACCAAGTAATTTAGAAAGTCATTTTTATACATTGGAATATGCCCCAAATGAAAAACCTAAAATTTCATATGCTACTAGCTTCGGTGTCGGAGAAATTCCTTGGTATCAAAAAAATAGAACAAAAAAATATCTGAATAGACTAAACCATATAAGTACAAGAGAATTAAAAGGGGCAGAGATAATTAATGACCTAACAGGTAGAGATGTACAAGTTGTATGTGATCCGACATTACTTTTAACGAAAGAGGAGTGGGATAAACTTATTCCAAATCACACTGTTGTTAATGAAAAATACATTTTTTGTTATTTTTTAGGAGAAAATGAGAATCATAGGTTACAGGCTCAAAAGTTAGCAAATCAATTTAACTTAAAAATTGTAACTATTCCGTTTTTAGATAATTACGTAGAAATAGATAGATTTTTTGGTGATTATAGTTTATATGACATAGATACAAATGATTTTGTTAATTTAATTCGAAATGCAGAATTTGTTTTAACGGATTCATTCCATGGTACGATTTTCTCTATATTAAATAACAAAAAATTTATTACATTTAATCGTTTTGATTCGAAATCAAAAAACTCAAGAAATTCCCGTATTGATAGTTTATTTAAGGTATTAAATATTCAAGAACGTAGATATAATTCAAAATTAGAATTGTCTGAACAGATTATTAAAGATATTGATTATGGCACTGTAATTAATAATGTAGAGTCATTAAGAAATGATTCGATTAATTATTTGACTAATGCCTTAGCTGCGAGTGAATAATATGATAGATAAATTAAAAAAAGATGAATGTTGTGGATGTACTAGCTGTTATAATGCATGTCCAACTTCTGCTATTACATTAAGAAAAGATGAATTAGGATATCTGTATCCTAGTATAGATGAAAAAAAATGTGTTAAATGCAATCTATGCGAAAAAGTATGTCCATCGCTAAATAAAAAGGCGGATGTAAAGATAAAAAATGCATATATAGGTAGAAGTGTTTCAAGCTTCGTTTTAGATAACTCAGCATCTGGTGGTATAGCGACTGCCTTAGCCTTGAATTTCGTAAAAAGAGGAGCTATTGTATATGGTGCTGTATATAATGATAAATTTGAGGTTGTTCATAGTAGAATAGACAAAGAAGAAGATATACACAAAATTAGCGGTTCAAAATATATCCAAAGTAAAATCGGAGATACTTTTAAAAATATAGAGTTAGACTTAATATCAGGGAAAGATGTTTTGTTTATAGGTACACCTTGTCAGGTTAATGGTTTAAATACATTCATTCGGTCAAATAAAGAAAATCTTTATACTATCGATTTTGTTTGTCATGGAGTTTGTTCACCGTCTATTTGGTCCGACTATATTCATTTTATAGAACATAAAAATAAATCTAACATAGAAAAAGTTGATTTTAGGGATAAAATGATAGGATATAGAAGTACTGGAATGGGTATTGAATTTAAAAATGGGAAAAAATATTTTGGAAGTCCTAGGATTGACCTAATGCTAAAAATATTTTATAGTGATAAATTATCTAGAGATGCTTGTTATAATTGTGAAAATAAATCTACAAATAGATTAAGTGATTTGACTTTGTTTGATTGTTGGAATCCTTCTGATTATTTAGATATAGAAGATGATAATAGAGGTTATACAAAAATATTAGTTAATACTGAAAATGGGCAAAAAATAATTAATTATTGCAAAGATATTATTGTATATCAAGTTAACTATAAACAAATTTTACCTAAAAAAGCAAAAAATGCATATAACAGTAGTATAGGTAGACAAGAAGATAGAAACGATATTATTCAAGAATATATATATAAGGGATTTGAAATATGTGTTGATAAATTTTTTAAAGTATCCATTTTTGATAATTTAGTAGAAAAACTTAAACTTTTATTGAATAAAGTAGGAGTGTTAGCAATTTTTACAAAAATAAAAAGGTAGGTGATGGATATTGCATTTAAATAAAATCTATCTTAAATCGGTATTCATGTTAGTAATTATAATATTAACAATGTTATCGCATGTGTTGAATATAGGATTCATAGGTGAATTTATATATGTTTGGGCTGTTTTTTATTTAGTTATTATAGGGGTAAAACGAAACCGGCTGAATAAAATCCATATTAAAATATTATTTTTACTTATTTTAATTCTAATGATTGGAATAATAGGAAATTTATTGGCAATATATAAGCCACCATTTAAGGGAATAGTAATGGATATTGTTAACTTTACTAAATTACCAATATGTTTCATTAGTTTTTCATTATTTTGGGATAATACATCTTTTATTGTTAAAGAAGATACTATGCATATGATTACTTTATTTGCAAAGATTTTTACAGCTATAGCGTTTTTGAGTTTGATTTTAAATTTTATATTACCAATAGGTATGGGGGACGATATAAGATATGGAATTGAATCATTTAAGTTTATTTATGATTCTGCGGCTTGGTTAAATCAATATTGGATATTTATTGTTATTGTTTTATTTGCAAGTATTTCGTTAAATCGTAAAAATTCAACATTTTTATTTTTAGCTCTAATCGTCTGGTCCTTTACGTTAAGAAGTAGAGCAATTGCACTAGTTTTTATAACTGTATTGATATATTTAATTATAACTAAAAAGCAATATGTGGATGATTTTAAAAAAAGATTTTTAAAAAAAAGGTATATTATTTCAATCACTATATTAATGGGGATTCTAGGATTAAGTTCGATAAAAAAATACTTTTTAGGAATAAAAGTTACTGCTAGGCAATTATTATTAGAAAATGGAATTACTATTATGAAAGATTATTTTCCTTTCGGATCAGGATTAGCGACATACGGTACCGAAGCAGCAAAAAAATTTTATTCACCTTTATACCATGAATATAATTTATCATCCTTTTGGGCGCTTAAAGAAAACGGTACTGAATTAACTGATACATTTTGGCCGGCAGTAGGAGCACAAATAGGTTTTTTTGGTTTACTGCTATATATTTGTTTAATCGTTACAATCTTCAAATATTGCATCTATAATACCCGCAAATCACCATTCTTTTTTGGAAGTGTTATTATATATGGAATATATTTATTTGTATCATCAACAGCTACTGGAATCTTTTTTTCAGATTTAACAGCTATTTTTATAACAGTGATATGTTTATTTATTTCATTAGAGAAAGGCAGGAATTTTAATAAATGAAAACTGTAGTATTGTTTGACCCAAGCATTAGATCATTGAATATGGGAGATCATATTATAATGAAATCTGCAAAAGATGAATTAAAAGAAATTATATCTGATAAATTTTTAATTCATTGCGCGACTCATCAACCCCCTGTAACTTGTTATCAAAATACAAGATTAAATCCCAAAATTAAAATTTATGATGACGCTCAATTTAAATTTATTTGCGGTTCAAATTTATTATGGAAGAATTTAATGATACCAAGACCAACATTTAATGTAAATTTATTTAATACCAAGATTTACGAAAATAGTATTTTAATGGGTGTTGGTACAAATTCCTCCAATAAAAATGCTAATTTATATACTCGCATTATTTATAATAGGATTTTATCAGAAAAATTTTATCATAGCGTACGTGATGAAAGAACAAAAAGATTTGTTGAAAGTTTAGGATTTAAAGCTATAAATACAGGATGTCCAACAATGTGGAAGTTTAATAAGGAGTTTTGCAAACAAATTCCGACACATAAATCATCTAAAGTAGTTTTCACATTAACCGATTACAGTCAAGAACAAAGAGAAGATCAAGAGTTAATCAATATTTTGGTTAAGAATTATGAGAAAGTTTATTTTTGGCTACAAGGAGCATCTGATGAAGAATATTTTGATTCTTTGGCAAATACTAAAGGTATAATTAAAGTTGCGCCGACATTAGAAGCATATGAAGCCATTTTAAATGAAGGCGATATAGATTATGTGGGAACAAGACTTCATGCAGGAATGTATGCAATGCAACATAAAGTTAGAACAATTATTTTAGCAATTGATAATAGAGTCAGAGATATGAAAGAAACATATCATATTAATACAGTTGAACGAACGGATATAAATAGCTTAGATTCATTAGTAAATTCAACAATCACAACGCAAATTTCTATTAATGAAAATAATATTAATGAATGGATGTCTCAATTTAAGTGAGTGAATAATGAGTAGAGAAAAAAACTTATTGAAAAATATTTTTGTGTTAGGATTGGGGAAAGTTTTACCAAGATTTTTTAGTTTGTTTACATTGCCGATTATAACCTTTTATTTATCACAGGAGGAATTTGGAACCTATGATTTAATTACAACAATGGTCTCATTTTTCCTACCACTTGTTACTTTACAAATGCAATCTGCTGCATTTAGATTTTTATTAAATAATAGGGAGAATAAAGATTATTGTGAAATAATAATATCGAATATTTTACTATTTACATTTATATCCTCATCAATAGGATTAGGTGTACTGTTTCTTTTTTTAATTAAAGTTCCTTTTATATTAAGAGTTTTAATAGTTTTATATTATTTTATAGATACTTATTTTAATACAGTTCAACAGATAGCTAGAGGATTATCAAAGAATAAAGTGTATTCAACTAGTGTTATCGTTTGTACCGTTATTGAATTTTTTTCAATTTTGTTATTTGTTGTTTATTTAGAATTTTCATTGAATGGATTGATATGTGCATTGATTTTATCATGTTTTGTTGCTTCAATCTATATTACAATGGAGTTGAATATTTTAAAATATTTCAAATATTCAAGAAGGTCAAAGAAAGTAATTTTAGAATTATTATCCTATTCTTGGCCACTAATTCCAAACTCATTATCTTCTTGGGTTATGCAGTTATCTGATAGAGTAATTATTAGCCTGTTTCTAGGTGTTTCTTCTAATGCTGTATACGCTGTAGCCAATAAAATTCCTAATTTATTTAGTCTTGTTCAGGGAACTTTTAATATGGCTTGGCAAGAAAATGCAAGTTTAGCAATTGATGATTCTGATTCTGATTTATATTATAGTAAAATGTTCTCTTTAACATTTGGAGTATTAGTAGGAATTCTCTCATTTACGATTGCTGCAACACCTCTTTTATTTAAAATTTTAATTAAAGGTAATTATCAATCTTCTTATAATCATATTCCAATTTTATTTTTAGCAGCTTTTTTTAGTAGTATATCGTCATATATTGGTGGAATATATATTGCGTATAAAAGAACAAAAGAAATTGGTTATACAACATTAATTGCTGCTTTAATAAATGCTTTTATAAATTTTGCTTTAATAAAAAAAATTGGAGTATATGCGGCTTCGATATCAACTTTGATTAGTTATTTTTTCCTTGCATCATACCGTATGATAAAAGTTCGCGATTTTCAAAAAATCGAATACGATTTATATAAATTTATTGGAGCAATAGCATTATTGATAATGATGTGTTTTATTTGTTTTTGCAAAATTCTAGTGTTAGATATATTTAATATTTTGATTGCCGTAATTATATCTTTCTTTTTTAATCAAGAATTAATAAAAATGATTTTCAAAAAATTTCGAGGTAATTTATGAGTAAAAAATTAAAAGTTAGAAAAAGGTATTTGTTAAAAGCAACAATTGAATTTATGGAAAGAATTAGATTTTATTTAATTCCGACAGCACAAGGCAGAATTAAATGGTTGAAAAAACATAATAAATTCGCATATATTGGTGAACATGTTCACTATCAACCCCGTAAATATCCAACAGATTCAAAAAATATTAAGATTCACAATAATGTTGCAATTGCATCAAATGTAGAATTTACTGCACATGATATTATTCATTTTGTATTTGATGGACAAGAAGGGAAACGTACATATAAAGAATATGAAGGGTGTATTGAAATTTTAGACAATGTTTTTATTGGCGCGGGTACTAGGATTTTACCGAATGTAAAAATTGGACCTAATAGTATAATTGCTGCTGAGTCTTTGGTGGTTAAAGATGTTCCAGAAGGAACTATTGTTGGTGGTAATCCTGCAAAAGTTATAGGTAATTTTGATGACTTAAAGAAAAAAAGAAAAATGTATTCAGATAGTCATCAAAATTTTAATAATAGCAAGTTATGGGATGAATTTTATAGGAAAGAGTGATGGTTTTGTTGAAAATAGTCGAGAATTTGTGAAGAATTTTGCTATGATTTGGAAGTTGAGTCATATTTTTATGTTTACAGGTTTTAATCTAATGATTTTAGAAAAAATTCGAGGTTGGAAGTTTAGAGTACAATTGCTGAATTGATTCATGCAGATTAGATTTTATTGAAAGTAAGAAAAGAACATTGACATGGGATGGATTTCTACAACTGCAAAATAACCAGTAGATTGTAATGTTCATGATTACCTCCCAAATAGTAGAGTAAATATAAAATTATTTTACTGTAGATTGAGGAGGATGTTTTATGAATGTTCAAAAAGTATTGCATAAAGTAAAAAAACAGCAAAGGTTGTCGTAAAAGAATTATGCCAAAACCAGTTATACCTTTTCCTTATAGATCTACTAGCAATATCGCACATATTATGTATCAAAAATATGTTAATGCAGTACCATTATATAGATAGGAACAGATTGGAAAAATCTGGGATAAAGCTAAGCCGTGCAACGATGGCGAACTGAATCATATGGAGTTCGATGAATTGTTGAAACCTTTAGGCGAATGGATGCATAAAACGATATTAGAAAAAATATCCGCATGCAGATGGAAACTGTGATGTGGGTTATGAATGAATTTGTCATATAGTTTCTTTTGGAATATGAAAAAGTGGAAGGTATTCAGCGTAGTTAGTGCTGGTTCAATCCACTTTTTATTAACGCTTACACAATATCCGCTGTTTTGGCATGTATAAATTCCAATAGCAAAACAGGAGACATGGCAATCTGTATCCCTATCTTACCACCGCTGAAATAAATTTTATCAAATCGTAATGCGGATTCATGCAGTACGGTTGGATAGGCTTTCTTCATGCCGATTGGAGAACAGCCTCCGCGAATATATCCACTGATAGAAAGCAGATTCTTAACATGAATCATTTCAAGACTTTTTTCATTGACACATCTTGCACATTTCTTTAGGTCAAGTTCACAATCGACAGGAACCATAAAAACATAATAATGCTTTGTATTTGAGGTTAATACCAAGGTTTTAAAAACCTGCTGAGGCTGTTGATGCAGCTTAGCTGCTACCTGCAAGCCATCAACCGCTTCCCCTTGATGCTCATAAGTCAAAACTTCATATTTTAATTTTGCTTTATCCAATATGCGCATGGCATTTGTTTTTGTTATGTTCATAAAATCACCATAAAAAGTATATCACAAAACACGTAATGGATAACTTCAAATTTTATCTTTGAGATGCTATAATGTTGCTGGTTAAAAGGGTGATGCTAGATGATAAAAGCAATTGCGATGGATATGGACGGTACATTGCTGAATTCCAATGATGAAATCATGCCGCAAACCAAACAAACACTTATTGCATTAGAAAAGCAAGGGGTTCGTTTGGTATTATCAAGTGGCAGAAGCTATCGGCGCTTGATGAAATATGCCAAGGAATTGGAAATGGATCGTTATGGTGGATATTTGGTAGAGGTCAATGGAATTGCACTTTATGACGTTAAGCAAGATCAACGTAAACGATTGGCTAGCTTCTCTTTGTCGGAATGCAAAGATTTATTTGCCTACTTCAAGAATAAAGGCATGGAAGTTATCGGAAATATGGACGATGGTTTGCTTTGTTATATGACAGAAGAAATTTATGAATATAAGAAGCATTATCGCAAGGAACATAAGATACCAAAGGATTTTCCATGGACGGCAGGTGCTTTTTCGGTTTTATCCGATATGCGTGAAGGGTATCCACACCAGCGTTATATCCAAGATGAAAGTGAAATTGATGTGATTTTTAATAAGATATGCGTAACACATTTCGATTCGCAAAGAGTAGCTGCGATAATGGAACAGGCAAAACATGATTTTAAGGACAGCTATTGGTTGGGCCTTACAACAAAGCGATGGCTGGAGGTCATGCCTAAGGGAGTTACCAAAGCAAGTGGCTTATCTGCCTTTTGTGATGCAAGCGGTATTACCTTTGATGAGATATTGGCCTTTGGTGATGGTGAAAATGATATTGCGATGCTTGATGCTTGTGGCAAAGCGATTGCCATGGAAAATGCTTTGGATAGTGTCAAGAAGCATGCGGATTTTGTTAGCGCAACGAACAATGATGAAGGGATAGCAAAGGGGATTGCCTATTTTCGGGAGGAATTTATATGCGATTAACAGGCTTAAATGCACAAGATGTACTTGCAAGTGCCAAGCAAATGTTTCCGGGGAAATACATTGAGCTTGCGACTTGTGATTTGTTTTTAGCAGATATAGAAGCTGACGAAATTCAAATCGAAGGAATTGATCACCCATTGTATGTCAGCACCCATTACGCTTATGAAAATCGTATCGTAAACGGTAATCCGACACGCTACAAGGTGGAGTTAACGGCAATCTATGTCAAAGATAATCGCTATGATGTCATCTATGACAGTACACAGTCTTATTATATCGCTTATGAGGAGCAGGGAATTCAATTTGTTCGTTACGATAAGCTGCAGGATTTTTTAAAGCCTTATATAAAAAAGCAAGACAGCTGACAAATTTTGACAGCTTTTGAAAGCAAATAACGATAGAATAAGAAAGGCAGCAGTTGCCACATACAGATACTTCCCTCATCTGTATGCAACGTCATTCTATCCCGAATCGAGATGAAGCCCTTGAAAGAGGGCTTTATTTCGTTTTGGAAAGTGATTGACGCTATCTTGGCTGTGTGGTAAACTAAACAAGTTATTTTATAAACAAAAAGAAAGCAGGTAACAATGACAACATTTAATGAATTACATATCAGTGAAGCGATTTTGCGTGCGGTAAGCGAAATGGGCTATGAACAAGCAACGGAAATTCAGGCAAAAGCCATTCCCTATATTATGGAAGGAAAAGATGTACTGGGAAGAAGCAACACCGGTACCGGAAAAACTGCCGCCTTCGGTATTCCGGCAATAGAAATGGTACAGCCGCAGGACAAATATGCGAATGCCTTGATTATTTGTCCTACCAGAGAGCTGGTAACTCAAGTCGCAATGGAATTGCGTAAGTTTTCCAAATATAAGGAAGGCGTGAAAATCGTTCCGATTTACGGCGGACAGCCGATTGAACGTCAAATTCAATTATTAAAGCGTGGCTGTGGGATTGTTGTAGGAACACCGGGACGTATTATGGATCATTTGCGCCGTAGAACCCTTAAGCTATCTGATATTCGCATGGTTATTTTAGATGAAGCAGACGAGATGCTAAATATGGGCTTTAAAGAGGATATTGAAGAAATCTTATCTTTGATGCCAAGTGAGCGCAGCTATCAAACGATTTTATTCTCTGCCACATGGCCAAGTGAAATCATGCGAATTGCCAAAGAATTTCAAAACGATCCGGTAACGGTTGAAATCAAATCTGCACAGCGTACCATTGATACGGTAGAGCAGCTTTATTATGAGGTTCCGCGTGGAAAGAAAGCCAATGCCTTAAGGGTATTGTTGAATCACTATGATCCTGAGCTATGTATGATTTTTGCGAATACGAAAAAAATGGTAGATGAGCTACAAGGCGAATTGAATAAGCATGATATCAAGGCTTGCGCATTGCATGGCGATATGAAGCAGGAATTTCGAAGTCGTGTCATGGAGCAGTTTCGAAGCGGCAGTATGCCAATCCTGATAGCGACCGATGTGGCAGCGCGTGGCATTGATGTCGATGATGTTGATTTGGTCATTAACTTCGATATTCCGCAAGATAATGAGTATTATATCCATCGTATCGGAAGAACCGGTCGTGCGGGAAAAAAAGGCTTGGCCATCACGTTGATTAGCGGTGGCAGACAACGTAATGAATTAAAAAACATCATGCGTTATACAAAAACGAATATTAAGCACCATGCCCTTCCAACCTCAGCACAAATGCAGGCACATAATCGCAAAGCATATATCGAAGGAGTAAAGCTGGCTTGTGATGAAGGAGTAACCGATGAAAGCATGGAAATCGCTAATGAGTTGTTAGCGGAAGGAATTGCGGTGGAAAATATTATCTCTGCTTTGATTTCCATGACTTATAAAAATGAGATCATTGATATTGAAGAAGAGGAACATGTGAAACGCTATGCGGCTGACTTTGAGGCAGTTACCTTGAAATTCAGTATCGGTAAGCAAGATGGTGTAAAAACCGGTAATATCGTTGCGGCAATTAGTGAGGAGTGTGGAATTTCTTCAAAGGCAATCGGTCGTATTGATGTACGTTCAAATTTCTCGTTGGTTGATGTCGATGCAGCAAAAGTCGATTTGGTATTAAGTAATATGCAGCGTGCGCATATTCGCGGTATGGAAGTAAATGTAGAAATCGATCATGCTCCTAAGCGAAAAAATGCCGGTAAGGAAAAACATACACGCGGCAAAGCAAAGAATGAAAAAAACAGAAAACATCGTGATGAGCGTAAAAAACGAAATACAACAGGACGAGAAGGAAAACGTAAAAAGGTGAAGAAAGGATAGCTTTCTTCCTTTTTTATGCTTTTGAGATAAAAAAGCTGCAATTATGCAGCCTTGGTTTATTAAATTTCTTCTTTCTTATATACAATGGTGCGATGTGGATATGGGAATTCGATTCCCTCGGCATCAAAGCGCTTCTTTATGGATATACGCAAATCGGAAAGCATTGCGAATCCCTCGGCCTTGCTTCGAGAGGGAATGGTGGCACGCAGTTGGATACCGCTATCCATAAAGTCAATGACACGTATGACGATATTGGGCATATCGGCAGCAATTTCCTCAGCATTTCGTATATCCATATAATGTGGGTGCTTTTCTGCTTCCTCACGAATAATTTGCATGGCTTTATCCAAGTCGCTTTCATAGCTGATTTGTAAGAAAAGAAAGTTGGCATTGGAGGAGCTTAAGCTTATATTCTCCAATACCGCTTTATTCATTACACTGTTGGGAATGATGATACGTGTATTTTCGTATGTTTGTATGACGGTATGACGTAAGGAAATATCAACCACATAGCCTTCATACTCTCCATTATCCACTTTGACAAGATCACCGATGTGAAACGGCTTGAAGGTAGAAATCAGAATACCATTGACCATATTGCCCAAGCTTTCTTGTGCTGCCAAACCGAAAACAACCGCTAAAATACCGGCACTTCCCCATAACTTGCCAAGAATAGAATCAAATGGCTTAAACAAAGAAAGGCAGGCATAGGACGCTAGTGTATAAATTACAATACGCACCATGCGCATGATAAAGGCTTCATTAGAAAATTGCTTGCGCTTGACGTAGCGTTGGATCATACGTCTTAAAATATAGGCAATGCCTAAAAACAAAAGGATCATAAGAATGGAATTAAATAAACCATAGGTAAAAAAATCCTCTCGTCCAAATGCATTGATAGAATCGATCATAGAACTCATACCATTCACCTCTTATAGTATTATACATGATTATTATACAGGAAAAGTGGGATATCATTGAAGAAATAAGTGGAATTATGTGATATTGTTGAATATAAAAAAAATTCCGATATAATACTTTTAAAGTAAGAAGGTGAATAGAATGCGAGTTCGCAGCAAAATCTTAAAAATAAGGAATCTTCCGAAAACAGGAGAAAAACGCGGAGAAATTAAAACAAAGCCCTATGGCTTGTTACTGACGTTTTTGGTCATCGGTATTGCGCTGCTGTTTACAAGCTATTATGTATTTGGAATCGTGCTGGTAGGTCTTTTCCTTTATTACCTCTTATTTATCAAGAATACGCTATTGGTAGAGTTTTTTGATACCTATGCGGTGTTTTATTTAAACAATGGGAAAGATGAATGCTATGTATTGTTTTGGAATGATGTCAAGGATTGGCAGTTGGAAAAAGCAAAACGAGATATGGATATCTTGAATATTGTTTTAAAAGATGATACGACGATTGCTTTAAAATGCTTAGGTCGTAAAAAAATATGCAAATATTTTAAACAATATGCGGCAGTAGGTGCACATAAAGAACAAGCATGACTGCCTTTTTCTTTGGGAATATGATATAATTTTGAAAGATATGAGGAGTGATTGACAATGCAAACCATGCAGGTTGTTTTTTATCATACAAAGGATATTTTAAAGAAGCGTGGCTGGCGTATGTATGCCGCTTTGTTTTTTGTTTCTATGTTTATTATGCTTTACACCGAGGGACTTCAGTTATTGATGGATACGGCAGGGACAGCGTATATCATTATATCGTTTATTTGTTCCTTGTTGAATATGGTAATGATGGACACAGTGCTGTTCTTGTTTGTAAAAGCCATTCGCAAGCAAACCTTCGGCAAGGCAGATCTTGTTTATGCGTGTAAAAAAGCACCGCTTATGATCATAGTCGGTTTTTTATTGGCAATGCTGCAAATTACCTTTTCACTGGTATGTTCGCTTTTCTTTCGCATACAATGGCTGTATTTGATTGTTTATGCATTGATTTATGCTTTCTTTACGATTTACAATGCTTTGGTTGCTTATGGAATTTATGACGGAGTCAATTTTTTACAGCTGTTTAGCGGCAGTCTGTATATTATGAAGGAACATGCCAAGGAGCTGCTTGCGGCAAGTATTTTCTTGATTTTATGGTATATGGCAGGACAGTTGCTTGTACCGAAGCTGACAGTAAGCATCTTAGGCTCTGCTTATTATGCGGGAGCAATTATTCCCGGGATTTTACGGGCCTTTTTCATCAGTCCGTTGGCAGTTGTGCAAATTACGCTGTTGAATATGGTCTATTACAGTGTTGTTTATGTGCTGCTGTTACCGGTGTATTGCATAAGTGTGAGAGCTTATGAAAGTGAGCATTATATGTGTATGCCAAGTGGCACTCGATTTTTAGAGGAGGTGTGCTGTGATGAAAAAAATAAATGAATTTTTAACTATGATTCACTTACAAGAAAAACCACTTAAGCTTTGGCTGTTGATCGTTATTCCCAGTGTAATTTACTGTGTTATGCTATCCTTTGTCCAGACATTGATGTATATGGGCAATCCACTGATTTATTATTCTGCTTTATATTTCTTGATTCTATGGTTTGGTTTTGTTTGGTTGATTGTCTTTTTTCAGTTTTTAAATAAAAAGCGCGGCAACACCATGACCTTAAGCATCAAGAGTTATCTGCTTCCGTATTTCGGTGTGCAGACGATCTTCTATATTTTGATGATGGGGTGTCATTATATAACGATGCAGATTGCCGGTGATTTAAGTAAGAATTTCTTATTTTATATATTAACGGCATTATGTATCCTCCTTACCCTTGCTTATCTTCCATGGCAGCTGTTTTGCTGTTTTGAAATTTTGGACGGTAAAAGAAATCCACTACGTATTTTGAAGGACGGATTGGTAAAGCTGGCAAAGCAATATCAGATTTGCTTCTATGCATTGATCTTATTGGCATTTGTGGCAGTAGTGTTTGCTTTCGGAAAGGAAATGCTATTTCATATACCAATGAGCTTTGTTCCGTATATGAGCGTGCACGATATCATGGTCAATGCCAATCCATTTGCAGATGGAATCGCTATGGCGGTCTATGCATTTAAAGATGTCAGTCAATGGGGCTGTGTGCTGTATTCCCTTGTATACGGCATCATTATGTCTGTATTGCTTGTTGTATATTATATGCTGATGGCATGTGCATACGATGAGGATATACGCATATCGTAGCATAGGAGGGATTTGATGGAGGTTGAATGCAATACCTATACGTTGTGCTTTTATTATCGTAAACAGGCAATCGCAGTACGAGTTCATGTCAGCAGCAAGCCTTCCAAAAGAGAAATACGAATTATGGTAGAGCCTTTGTTTTCATAAATAAGGGCTTTTCTTTTTTTTATAACACAATTTCGTTGTGGGCTCATATACTAGAATGTATAAGAAAAGAATAGGCTTATATATGAAGGAGGATCAAAATGAGCAAACACTTAACGAAAGTCTTTGCCGGCATGCCTCATGTAAGTTTTCTTGCAACGATTCCTACAGAGCCGCAAAAAGAATGCCCAAGCATCGACATTCTTGTGGAAGAGGTAGATGATGAGGGGAAGTATCATGATGAAAATACACCAATGCTTATCAAGCTGTGGGAAGCAACAGGAGAATGCAGGCAATATGAGCTTTCAATGCAACAGGGTTGTGGTCGTTTATGTATAGACGATTGTATGTGTCCTATACGAATACAGTTGGTTGATGCAGATGGAACAGCTATCGAAAAGATAGCTTACTATGTAAATGACGAAAAGCAGGAAGCTGATGCTGCAATCGTTCAAGGAGGGGAAAAAAAGATTTGTGTACGCATGGTATACTGCCATGAAGCGTACGCCTCTCTTACCTTAACGAAAAGTTTGCGTCTTATTGATGGAACATGCTGTCAGCCACTCGACGATATGGAATTCTTTATACGTCTTACCCATGCCGATGGATCAAATTACTTCTTTACACTGCACGAAGAAAATCAATTTTGCGAGCAGATCCAAGGCTTGAAGGTGGGAGAATATCAAATTGAGGAGCGCACAAACGGAAGCTATCAACCTTGCTTTTATCTTGATGGCGAACCGCTTGTTTCAACCCAATGTTTCATGTTAACAAAGGGAGAGCATACAGTGGAAATCATCAATGCGAAAGCGATGCACACCCAATTTCAAATATCGCGTTATGTGCGCAATGCTTATGGAGAACTTTGTAAGCCGTATGGTGAAACTATAGAAATGTTGTTGATAAGTGAGCGAGGGCAAAACAGCCTATGCTTTTGTGATGAAAATGATTTCTGTGTGCAAATCCAAGGTCTTGATGCAGGCTGCTATGAGCTTTGTGAGCAAGCCATGGCATCAAACATCAGTTATTTGGTAAATGATGAGCCGGAAAGCAAGCGAGCTTGCATAGAGCTTTGTGAAGGAGGCTGTGATGATATCGTAGTAATTGAATCACCATGTGATAAGCAAGCACAGCCAAGCTTTTCCTCCCTTCGTATTTGTAAATACATTCGTAGTGGAGGCGGTCGCCTTGTACGTCCAAGTGAGGAATATCAATATAAAGTACAGGTAAGAGGCTGTGGTACCTGCGATGCCTTTTATCTAAATGCCAATAATAATTTCTGTGTGGACTTAGCAAATGTATGTCCGGGAGAGTATTGCGTAGAGGAAATCGGTTGCGAGGACTTTGTTACAAGCTACAGCATTAATGGCGGCTTGGAAAAGACAAGTGCCGAATTTTGTTATGATGGGGAGCATGGCATTTGTGTTTCGATTATCAACGAGGCAAAAAATCGTGGCAGTGTATGCATTAGCAAATATATCCGTGATGCACAGGGAAATTTATTACAGCCAAGCAAAGACAGCGTCTTTCGCGCAACCCTCAGCTCCTATTTTATGCGTCAATGCTTTGAGCTGAAGGCTGAAAATAACTTTACGGTTTGTTTCGATGATTTACGTTTTGGCAGTTATGAAATACGTGAGGAAGTGCAGTGCGACTTTGAAACCGGCTATCAGATTGATTGCGGCAGGCTGAAAAGCAACGGACGTTTTGTGATTGATAATTGCTTCGAGCATGAAGTAAAAATCATCAATGCCCTTCCATGCAGGGAAACATATTCCTTGCGTATATCCAAGTTTGTAGAAACATTGTCCGCTCAGCTGGTAAAACCGGCAGGTGATGAGGTATTCAAGGTTTGGGTGCATGGGGAAGATTTTTCCGAAACCTATTGCTTGAAGGCATCTAACAATTGGCAGCTTCAACTAGAGGGCTTGCGAGAAGGCTGCTATCAAGTGGAAGAGGTTGGCTGTGAAAACAACGATATCAGCTATATTGTAAACCATCAGCCTTGTAAGGAGGCATGTGTATGTTTGAAAAACTATAATCAAGAGGTGGTTATTATCAATCATGCAGCAGAAATGGGAACCATTACACTAAAGGCAGTCGTAAAGAACTGTGATGGCGAAATCATTGAGCCACCATGCGATGCACGCTTTGAGGTGCTTGTAGAAGGGAAAGAAGGTTGTTATCAGGCATGCTTATGTAGGGATAATGACTGGTGCTTTGCGTTAGATGATGTATGTTGTGGCAAGTATCGCATCATTCAAAAGGATAATTTCGGCTATCGCGTCAGCTATTATATACAAGGAAGGCTTGACAGTTTCGGAAAGCTGCGCATGGGCAGCGAGGACGAAAGCGTTGTTATCATCAACGAGGAAAACGATTGCAGCGGAAATGTCATCGTTACGAAATATGTTGAAAATGATCAAGGACAGCTTGTACTTCCAATGACAGATAGCACCTATTGCTTTGCGCTTTGCAATGATGCCGGTATGCAGGAGTATACATTGGATCAACAAAACGATTTCTGTGTATATTTTGATGATTTGCCAAAGGGTGCGTATGAAATCGTAGAACAAGGCGGTGGAGAACAGGTACGCTATCAAATTGATGGAAGTGAGGTCGAAAGAGCTTGCTTCACGCTTGCTAAGCAGGATATTCATATTGATATCATCAATATGGAGAAAACCGCAAAGCCACTGCATATTTGTAAGAAGATCTGCGATGGAAAGCAGTGGAAGCTGCCAGATGCTTCCCAATGCTATCACATTTTGTTGAAGGGGAAAAAGACCCATGAAATCTACGAACTGAATGCGGAAAACAATTTTGCAATTTCACTTTGTGATTTAAGAAAACAACACTATGAGATAAAGGAGCTGCATGCGCAAGGAAATGTAAGCTATTATGTGAACGGAAGCTGCCAAGAGGACGGCTATTTCTTATACAACGGGGAAGAAACGGAAATTGAAATTGTGAATGAGGAGCACGCTTTGGCCGGTATTGAGATTCGTAAAATGGTTTGTGATGCGTATGGCGATTTGCGTCGTCCATCATCGCATGATACTTTTGAGGTCATGATCGAAAGTGAAAGTTTTAAGCAAAAGTTAACGCTATGTGATGAAAATGATTTTACGATCCATTTATTTGATATGCCAAGAGATCATTATGAAATTTGGGAATGCGGAAATCATGCGGTGCGCTATCTCATCAACGATTTGCCATACGAGCGGGCATGCATTGATGTCGGTGATGAAGATGTGTATGTAACCATTGTAAATTATCCATGTCCTAGAGGTAGCTTGCATTTTATTGCGGATACCAATTGTGCAACTGATCCACTCTGTTTTCAAGTACAAAGCAAAGCCTTTTGTGAAACTATTACACTTGATGCTACACACCATTTTCAAGCAAGTCTATGCGACTTACAGCCGGATAGCTACTTGGTAGAGGGTGATGATGATATTTGCTTTACGATGCATGGACAATGCTTCGATCAGCACGTATGTATTGAATTGCAGGGAGAGGATGTTGAGGTCTGTGTGATGCGGAAAGAAAAGCGTCAAAGTGAGCTCTTTGTTCAGAAGTGGCTGCAAGATGATGAAGGCAGAAGGAAACCTTTCCATGATGCCTGCTATGACATGGTGCTTTGTGCAAAGGATTGGGAAAAGAGCTTTCAGCTATGTGCCAATCAAGATTTCAAAGCTTGTTTTATGCTTGAGGAAGGCAGCTATGAGCTAAAGGAATGTAATGGACAGGCTAAATATTGCATCAATCAGGGAGAATTGCGTAAAAAGGCCTGCTTTGAGGCATGCGGTGATCCGATTTCTATTGATGTAATCAATGAAATGCCAAAAGCTGTCTTGCATCTTGGAGTATGTGTGCAAGCATGTGATGGGACAATGGAAAAACCGCAAGGCGATCTTAGCTTTCTAATGGAAATTACGAAGCAAGGACAGAAAATAAAGCGTGTGGTGCTAGATGCGGAAAATGATTGGTCAAAATCCATCGAGCTTCCTTATGGAGATTATGAAATCACCCAACTTCCACATGAGCAATTCGCTGGGGTGCAGTATATGGTTTGTGAAGAGCTTTGTGAGCAAGCCTGTATTCATTTAGAAGCAGATATGTGTATTACCGGTATCAACGAAGCTATGTGTGCTATGGGCAGTATTGAAATCAGTAAGCTGATCAAAGAGCAGGATCGCTATCACTATCCGCCACAAGACGCACAATACTATGTTCAACTCATCGGTGAGCAGGAAACCATACGCACTCTTTTATATGCGGATAATGGTTTTTATGCCAATATCTCAAACTTAGCAAGGGGAACCTATGAGGTCGTAGAGGAGAATAGCGATGAAACAACAGCCTATATTGTAAACAATGCTGCTTTAAGTAAGCAGGGAATCGTTTATGTAGCGGATAATGCCAATACGGTGCATATCATCAATACCGTAGAGGAAAAGATGGGGAGTATCGTGTTGCAAAAAAAGCTTCGTGAAAACGATCAGCTGCATACGCCGCAAGATAGTGATCGCTTTACTTTTTTGATTAGTCGCCCGGGGTATCGCCAAACGGTTAGCTTAGATGCCGCTAATCAGTGGCAAACGGTTTTAAGTGATTTGGCAAGTGGGGATTATGTAATCAGCGAAATTGATACTGATGCAGATGTAAGCTTTATTATTGATGGAGGAAGTGAGGTCAATCGAGCGGTTGTGCATGTCGATGGAACCTCGCATCAGGTGCAAATCATCAACGAATATAAAAAAGTGGTAAATGGCTTACGGATTCAAAAACGTATGCGAGATAGTGAAGGAAATTTCCATACACCTAATGAGGATATGCGCATTCGCTTGCGTGTTACCAGCCCCGGCTTTTACGAGCTTGTAACCTTAAGTAAGGAAAATGATTGGCAGATTGTTTTTGAAAATCTGAATACCGGTTGGTATGTTGTTGATGAGATTGATGCACAGGGCAAGGTAAGTTATATTGCCGATCATGGAAGTGAAAAGGATCATGGTGTCATTTTGGTGCATGATGGTATGCACAGTATGGAGGTTATCAATGCAAGTGAGCAGCAAAGCCTAGGTAGCTTACAGATTGAAAAAATGATTCGGACCGCACAGGGTTTAAAGCGTCCGCAAGATGACTTTACCGCTCTTATCTATGTGCATAAACCGGGCTTTCAGCGGGTAATTACGCTAGATAAGGAAAATCAATGGAGTGCTAAAATTGAGGATTTAGCCAATGGCTTGTATGCCATAGAGGAAATCGGAGCGACGCAAAGGGTGTCCTATATTGTCAATGGTGAAAAAGAGAGCGAGCATGCGGAAATAAGTGTAGAGAATAATGCGCATCATGTTTTGGTGATCAATGAAGAAAACAATGGCGACGCTTCCTTATCCATTCGCAAGCGCATTCGTGCCGCAAATGGGAATTTGGTTGCACCGCAGTTAGAAGAGAGCTTTCAAGTGGAAGTTTATCAAGAAGCACAGCTATTTCAAACACTTACCTTAAATCGTCAAAACCATTGGCAACAAACCCTAGAGCATTTGCCACAGGGAAGCTATGAGATAAAAGAAGTTAGCGATTTGGATTATGATGTCAGCTATATCCTTGATGATGGGCAGGAGCAAGAGCGTGCGGTAGTAGAGTTGGATCATGGAGCACATCGTGTTCAAATTTTAAATTCACGCATGCGGGATAGCGGTCATTTGACGCTTACAAAGCATATTCAAAATGCCGATGGAAGCATAATGAAACCGGCAGATGGAGATGAATTTGTCGTACGTGTTTTTAGTGAAGAATATGAACGACTTGTGCCGCTTAATAACGGAAATGATTTTGAAGCATTGGTGGAAGGCTTGCCAGATGGACAATATGGTATTTTGGAAATTCAAAATGCGGCATATTTGACAACCTATCGCATTAACAACGGTCCGCAGCAGGCAAGTGCGACTATTGGTATGGCACCCAATGTCAGTCATCATGTTGATGTGATCAACGAACTGCGTGGCAATCGCAATACGATTGAAGTATTTAAATATATGCTAGATGCAGACGGCAATTATCTGCCGCCAACCGCTCCTGATGTATATTCCTTTACGATTACCGGCTTAGATAACGATGTATCAGAAACGTATGAGTTGAATGTGGAAAACAGCTGGCATCAAAGTATTCGAACCTTGCCAAGTGGGCGTTATCAGGTGCAAGAAAGCGGTGGTTCGCCATATTCGGTGAAGTATTTGATTAACAGTGCACAGCTAATGGAGGAAGCAATCTTTGAGGCAACTGCCGGATCTACGCAGGTCATCGGAATCATCAATACACAGGCGAATGATGGTAAAGGAATCTTGTCGATTTCAAAGCGTATTCGTGATGCCAACGGTTCTTTATCTGTTCCGCAAAACGGAGAGGTTTTTACGGTCGTGCTATCCGGTGGGGATTATCAACAAACGATTACGTTAGAACCGAATAATAATTATCAATTTACGGTGTATGATTTACCATTTGGATCATATCAGGTAGGTGAGGTTACCAGCGATTACGAAGTCAGCTATCGGGCAAATGATGGAAGTGAGTCCGCACAAGGAAACATTGAAATCAATGCAACGGCAGTAAATACGATGCTGATTATCAATACACCGATAGCATCTGTGATAAAAAGAAGCTCTACACCAATACGAGTCGTAATTGAATAGTATAAAAACAAGATAAGCAGCTATTAAAAATCTATAAAAAATAGAGGACCCTATGAAGAAAGTGAGAAGCTTAGCTTTATAGGGTCTTTAATGTGGTATTTTATATGGAATCAGAACAATATAAATAATGATTATACAGTTTATCATAGATGTTGTAAAAGCATTAATAATCGCACTTCCGATTGCAATCCTTTTAAATATGATTTTGTATATGATGAGGACATTTACTAGCAGTGCGGGATTTACGATAAATATTTGGCAAATGATTGTGATTACGGGTGTAGTTCTTTTTGTTGGAATTTTAGGAACATTTGTCGGTTGGAAGATGCTATCGAAAGAAAGTATCATAGATAAAATACGAAAAACAAACGTATAGAAACGAAGGATATAGGAAGAAAATGAAGAGATAAAATATTCGAGTTTTTCTATGGTTGAAAAAAGCTGATTTTGTTACATTGCATTATCACTTTCTTTCATAAAATAAGAAAGTATTGTAAGAAAAGAAATGTAGTACAAAAATATTAAAAAAACATAGTTTTTCAGCATAAAAATCAAGAAAACAGCTAGAAAAAACAATAGTTTCGTTCTATAATAAAGTAGTATCGTAATCAAGGAGGAAAACAAATGACTAAGAAATTTATGTCAATGGACGGTAATACAGCCGCTGCTCATTGCGCGTATGCTTTTACCGAACTATCTGCGATTTATCCAATTACTCCATCTTCACCAATGGCTGAAGTTGTGGATCAATGGGCTACCCAAGGTCGTAAAAATATTTTCGGCAGTGTGGTAAAGGTTGCGGAGCTTCAATCAGAGGGTGGAGCTGCCGGTGCCGTACATGGTGCTTTACAGGCAGGAACACTGGCTACTACATTTACAGCATCTCAGGGCTTGCTGTTGATGATTCCAAACATTTACAAAATGGTTGGTGAATGCTTGCCGGGTGTTATCCACGTAGCTGCTCGTGCACTTGCAACCAGAGCATTGAATATCTTCGGTGATCATGAAGATGTTTATTCCGTACGTCAGTCCGGTGTTTGTATGCTGGCTAGCCACTCCGTACAGGAAGCTATGGACTTAGCTGGTATTGCACATTTGGCTGCATTAAAGGGAAGTGTACCGTTTATTCACTTCTTCGATGGATTCCGTACATCTCACGAAATTCAGAAAATCGAGGTTTTGGATACAGAAGTATTCAAAGATTTAATTGATAAGGAAGCACTTGCAAATTTCCGCAAGAATGCTTTGAACCCACATACAAATCCGGTTACACGCGGTGGTGCGGAAAACGATGATATCTTCTTCCAGGGTATGGAAGCTCGTAACAAGCACTTTGATGCAATTCCGGATATCGTTGCCGGTTATATGAAGGAAATCTCAAAAATTACAGGACGTGAATATGCTCCATTTACATACTATGGTGCAAGCGATGCAGAACGTGTTATCGTTGCAATGGGTTCTGTAACCGAAGCTGCTAAGGAAACGATCGATGCACTTACAGCTGCCGGAGAAAAGGTTGGTATGATCAAGGTTCACTTGTATCGTCCATTCTCTGTAAAATATTTACTTGCAGTTCTTCCAGAAACAGTGAAGAAAATTGCGGTACTTGACCGTACAAAAGAAACCGGTTCTTTAGGTGAACCACTATATTTGGATATCCTTTCTGCATTGAAAGATAAAGATATCGAAATCATCGGCGGACGTTATGGTCTAGGATCTAAGGATACACAGCCATATCACATCAAAGCCGTATTTGATGAATTGAAGAAAGATGTTATGAAGAACTCTTTCACAATCGGTATCAACGATGATGTTACAAATCTAAGCTTAGATGCGGATTCTTCATTCACAGTTCCGGCAGACTACACAAGCTGCTTGTTCTGGGGACTTGGATCTGATGGTACGGTATCTGCTAACAAATCAACTGTTAAGATTATCGGTGATAACACAGATCAGTATGCACAGGCTTACTTTGCTTATGACTCTAAAAAAGCCGGTGGTGTTACACGTTCTCACTTGCGTTTTGGAAACTCTCCAATCCGTTCAACTTACTACATCGACAACGCTGACTTCATCTCTTGTTCACTAGATGCTTACATGTTCAAATATGACATGGTAAGAAACTTGAAAAAAGGCGGTTCTTTCTTGTTGAATACAACATTCTCTAAAGAAGAAATCGTTGAACATATGCCAAATCGTATGAAGGCACAGTTGGCGAAGAAGGAAGCTAAGCTTTATATCATCAACGCTACAAAGATTGCTGCTGAAATCGGTATGGGACGTAGAACAAATACCATTCTACAGTCTGCATTCTTTGCATTGAACGAACAGATCATGCCTTATGATACTGCAGTTGATCTAATGAAGGCTGCTGCTAAGAAATCTTACTCTAAGAAGGGTGATGCTGTTGTTGAATTGAACTACAAGGCAATCGATGCCGGTAAAGCTGGAATTGAAGAGGTTGCTATCGATCCAACATGGGCTGAACTTCCATACGATGCAGCTCGTACACTAACTGGTGATGAGTATTTCGATAACCATGTAGCTGTTATCAACGGTCTTGAAGGTTATGATATGCCGGTATCTGCATTTGCCGGAGATTTCCTACTTGATGGATCTATCCGCAACAATGTTGCATTTAATGAAAAACGTACCATTGCTGTTCAGGTACCTACTTGGCATGCAGAAAACTGTATCCAGTGTGGTATTTGTAGCTTTGTTTGTCCACATGCTACCATTCGTCCGTTCTTATTGACAGAAGAAGAAGTTGCTAACGCTCCTATGGAATTTGAAACTCTACAGGCTATGGGCAAGGGTGTAGAAAACTTGAAATATCGTATTCAGGTTACTCCTGCTAACTGTGTAGGCTGTGGCTTATGTGCTGTTGAATGTCCTGGTAAAGCAGGTAATAAGGCACTTGAAATGGTTGATATCAATGAAAAACTTGGTGAAGAACCACTTGCTGATTACTTGTTCAAGCAGGTTGAATACAAGACAGAGTATTTCCCTAAAGATACTGTAAAGGGTTCTCAGTTCTTGATGCCTTACTTTGAAGTATCCGGTTCTTGTCCGGGTTGTGGAGAAACTCCATACTACAAGCTTGTTTCTCAGTTATTCGGTAGAGATATGTTAGTAGCAAACGCAACAGGCTGCTCAATGATCTACTGTTCATCTACACCATCTACTCCATTCGTAAATGATGCAAATGGTGAAGGTGTTGCTTGGGCAAACTCTTTGTTTGAAGATAATGCTGAATTTGGATATGGTATGGCACTTGCTCAGAACTACAAAGAAGCTAGAATCTTGAAAACAATGGAGGACAACATGGAAAATGTTGAACCTGCATTGAAAGATGCATTCGCTAAATATATTGAAGTACACGGTGATCGTGAAGCAGAAAGAGAAGTTGCTCCAACAATTAAAGAACTTGCTGCTAAATCTGATATCGCTGATGTAAAAGAACTTGCTGAAGAAGATCTTATCAGCAAATCTGTATGGATCGTCGGTGGAGACGGTTGGGCTTATGACATCGGTTACGGTGGATTAGACCACGTATTGGCAAATGACTTGAACGTTAATGTACTTGTACTTGATACAGAAGTTTACTCTAACACAGGTGGTCAGTCATCTAAATCTAGCCAGGCTGCTTCTATTGCGAAGTTTGCTGCCGGTGGTAAGACAACTGCTAAGAAAGATCTTGGACAGATTGCTATGGCATACGGTCATGTATATGTAGCATCTATCTCTATGGGTGCTAACAAGGCTCAGACATTGAAGGCTATCAAGGAAGCAGAAAGCTATAACGGACCATCTTTGATCCTTGCTTACTCTCCATGTGCTGAACACGGTATCAAGGGCGGACTTGCTAATCACCAGAAAACACAGGCAAAAGCTGTTGAGTGTGGTTACCTAGACTTGTATCGTTACGATCCAAGAAAAGAAACTCCTTTGACAATCGATTCTAAGGAACCTGACTTCGATAAGATGTTAGACTTCATGATGAGCGAAACTCGTTATAGCCAGTTACCTAAGTTGAAAGGTGAAACTGCATACGAAATGTTCGAGAAAACAAAGAAAGACGCTATTAAACGTCATAAGAGATTATTAGCTATCGCTAAAGAAGATATTTAATAGTGAGTAAAGAGATCCTTAGGGGTCTCTTTTGTTATTTATAAGCTTATTGTGTAATATCAAGAAAAATACTTTGAATGAACGAGGTATTGACAATCCTTTTATTATAGTTTACAATATGAACCATTAACAAAGTGAATGAAAAATAAGGAGGAGCACTATGGCTGGTTTTAATGAAGATTTGTTAGATGCGTGGTTACAGCTTACACTTGTGATTGATAATGAGAAGATCGTATCCGGTATGCCGCTGAATGAGATTTTGATATATCGTTATTTGTATCATCATCAAACAGAAGATATTACAGCGACAACACTTTGCCAAGCAATTGGAATGCTGAAATCACAAATGAATCGTACCTTGACGTCAATGGAGGAAAAGGAGCTAATTCATCGTGTGCGTTCTCATAAGGATAAACGGCAAATTTTTGTTCATCTCAATGAAGCTCATATTTCTTTATATGAACAAGAGCATGCGCGAATCCTACACATTGTGGATTGCTTGATTGAGCGTGTAGGAATGGAAAATGCGAAAGAAGCTTTAAAGCTTTTTCAGTTGATTGCACAAATTGCAAGGGAGGAAATACGATGATACGTTTAGTGGTGGATTCTTCAGCAGACTTGATGCAGGAGGAATTGGAAGCATGTAATATCAGTTTGGTGCCGCTTCAAGTAACAATCGGAAATCAAAGCTATTATGATGGTGTTGATTTATTTCGTGATGAGTTTTATGAGTTATTAACAACAAGTACAGAGTTTCCCAAAACCTCACAGCCATCACCGCAGGATTTTGTGGAGATCTTTGAAAAGGCAAAAGAGCAGGGCGATACGCTGTTGTGCATCTTGTTATCGAGTGCATTGAGTGGAACCTATCAAAGTGCTGTTTTAGCGAAAAGTATAGTTGAATACGATGGAATTTATTTAATTGATTCCCTATCGGCTACGGTAGGTACTCGTATGTTAGTGGAAGCGGCAAAAGGTATGGTAGCTGCTGGAAATAATATTACAGAAATTGTGGAATATTTAGAAGAAATGAAAAAGCATATCAAGATCTTAGCCGCAGTGGATACCTTGGAATACTTATGCCGAGGAGGACGTGTTTCTAAGACGGCGGCTGCAATTGGGGAGATGGCAAGTCTTAAGCCTTTGATTACGGTAAGTGCTGAGGGAAAGGTGGAAGTGGTTGGTAAGCGACCGGGAACACAGCGAGCAATCTCTTTCTTAATGAAGAAATTAGCTGAATATGAGCTGCATGAAGCTTATCCACTGTATTCCTTGTTTACTTATGGAACAAGCAACTGTGAAAAACTGGAAGCGAAGCTGATAAAAGAAAATTATCAAATAAAAAAACGCCAACAAATCGGACCGACAATTGGTACACATGTTGGACCGGAGGCGTTTGGCATTTGCTTTGTTGAGAAATTTTAAGAATCAATAGTTGCCTTCTAAACATAGCTGTTGCAGCTTTGTTAATGGCTCTGACATATATTTATTTTTATGAACAACAAAATGAAAGCTGCGTATAACGGAGAGGTTTTCGATGGATAAGATCGATAACACTCCGTTTTTTACTTCTTCCTCTACCATGCGTTTGGAAAATATAGCAATACCTCTGCCGGCGATAACAGCATTTTTAATTGCTTCGGTACTGGTAGCACAAAAGCTGCGATGCAGTTTGATCTTGTGTTCTTCTAATAGTTTCTCATATTGGTTTTTATCGGCACTTCCACTTTCGCGACTCACATAGTTTTGTCCGTCAAGCATGGCAAGGGAGAGTGTCGTGTGATTTGCAAGAGGGTGATTCTTACCACATACAAGCACAAGTTCATCTTCACAAAAGGGCAATGCAATGAGCTGTTCGTTGTTGATGGTACCCTCGATAAGCCCAATATCGACTTGATTGTTTAAAAGAGCCTGTTCGATATTGGAGGAATTGGTTACGGTAACTTCAAAACTGCATTGGGGGAGCTTATCTTCGGCAGTGTGTAGGATATCGTTGATTAAGCAGGTACCGATAGAAACACTGCAGCCGATTTGAATATGTGTTTTTTCGCTTGCTTGATGCATAGCTTCCTCCATTTGCTTATAGGAGTCCAAGATATGACGGGAAAAGGAAAGCAGCAGCTTTCCCTCATTTGTTAAATAGAGCTTTTTTGAAAGACGTTCAAATAGCTTGACACCATAGAAATGCTCAAGTTCTGAAATTGCCTGACTAACACTTGGTTGAGAAATATGTAGGCTATGAGCGGCTTTGCTCATTCCTCCATGATCAACAACAGCGGTAAAAATCATTAAATGGCGTAAAGTCATAGTATCCCTGCTTCCTGCTGTTAAACAGCTCCTAATAATACATAAATCAGTGTTCCAATCAAACCGCTTCCTAAAATGATGGCAATCGCATTGGCTTTATATTTTCGTAAAATATATAAGGAAACAGCAAAGATTAAAACTTCTACCCAACGAATATTGCTGAGAACGATATCACCTAGTTCAGCTTGGAAGATACCCAATAAAAGAATGGAAGCACCTGCCGAAGCGATAAGGGCTACTACTGCCGGACGCATGGCACCTAAGACAATCTGCACTCCATTAACATTACGATATTTATAATAAAAATGAGCGAGTGTTAAGCAGATGATAAAGGAAGGAATGATACAGCCTAAGGTGCATAGCAGTACGCCGGGAATACCGGCAATGCGCATACCGACAAAGGTGGCGGAGTTGATGGAAATCGGACCCGGTGTCATTTCCGCAACGGTGATTAAATCGGAAAACTCTCCTAAGGTCATCAATCCGTAGATATTAACGATTTGTTCCTGTATCAAGGGAATAGCGGCATAGCCTCCTCCGACACTGAATAAGCCTACCTGAATGAAGGCGATAAATAGTTTAATGAGCAGCATTGCTTGTCCCTGCCTTTCTGTTTTGGAATGTTTGCTTGATGCAGTCGATGATACCGATGCCTAAGCAGATGAGAATGATGATCATTGCACTGATATCCAATAGATAGGTAGCGATAAAGGCAAGGACCATCATAGCGATATAAAGCATGCGCTTGGTGTGGAAAACATTTTTTGCCAAATTGATAACAACATCGAAAATAACGGCTGCCACACCGGCACGCATGACCTGCAAAGCGATGCTGATGTAGGGATTGGTACGGAATTGATCGTAAAACATAGAAATGATGGAAATGATGATCATCGGAGGAAGAATGGTTCCTAAAATAGCAACAAGGGAGCCAACCACTCCGGCGATACGATAACCGATAATAACCGAAGCATTTACCGGCAGCGGTCCGGGAGAAGATTGCGTGATTGCTGTTACATCGAGCATTTCATCTTCCTCTAACCAACCTAACTCTTCTACATATTTCTTTTTCATAAGTGATACAATTACAAATCCTCCGCCAAAGGTACAAGCACTTAAGACGAACATGGATTTAAATAATGTCCACAATTTACTATAATCCTTTTTCATATTGTCCTCCTTATTTGAAACAAGAAAATTTTACCACATAAAAATATATTTGAAAAATATATAATTATTATATATATCATAGGTAAATAGTTATGAATTATACATATTTAAAAGAAAACGAAAAAAAGAAAAATATAGAAGTAGCAGAAAGAGTTTATTAGGTAAAAATTGATGGGAAAGGTAACACATTTTGAAAAGTGTTACCTTTTTGGACATTTTCTCATATTTGTCCATAGGAGATTTTTTGCTTGCCGATTATATTGTAATGTGTAAGGTGATATAAGATGGGTAAGGATATTGATTACATTTTGATTGAAAATTCAGTGAAAAAGGCCTTGAGGGATATACAGGATAATCCCAAGCGAACGATTCGCAATTTGGTTGATTACGGTTTGGAGTTTGCGAAGGGTGGCTTTCAGAAGCAAAGCTTACAGCTTGCTCAGCGGCTATTGGCAGATGAAAATTGCCGTTATTATGATCTGATTGGCAATGCCGTTGAGCATGTCGATCCAAAAACATTGTTAAGCTTCGGTATGAATGTCGGTTATAATGCGTGTACGATGGGTGTAAAACGCATTCGCTTGTTGGAGGCAAGGGAACAGCTGCATATTCCTTGGAGTTTGTTTTTGAAGATAAAGGATTTTGATGAGGTGCATCAAAAACAGCTTTGCCAGATTATTGAGGAAGGCATGGAACTTGGAATTTATGTGTTTGTTTTCGTAGTTGAAGGGCAGGTTGAGCAACTGTTGAGTATGCTTTTTGAATATGAGCAATGTGCCTTTGTGTTGATGTGTCGAAAGGAATGCTTGCATGAGGAGGTTCTTGATCAGATAGCAGAGCTGCATAATCTTATGCTTTCTGTTGGATATGAAAAAGATATTGATACAACGGTTGCTGACATGCGTAAGCGAGGTCTTTTGTATGGTTTGCATGTTGTATATGGTAAGCAAGAACTTGCGGAAATTGAAAGCGGACAGTTTTTTCAATCGGTTGAGCCGCTTTGGCCGCTGAGTGTTGCCTTGCTTGCAGACAGCGATGTTGAGGAAAAGGAAAAAGCAAAGCTTGATCAAGCGCTTTGCACATTGCGTATTACGAAATCATATCCTACCTTTATCCTACATTTACAAGAGGATATTCAACGCATTGATAAGGTGTTTTCCAATGAAGGATATTGCGTGGGAATTGATGAGCAGGGCTTTTTGATGCTGAATGGAAAGAGCATTTATCAAGCAGCTGCCAATGTTTTTCAAGGATCACTAAAAACGGTTTTGCATCATTGTTTAGCAAAACAAGACGGTTGTGTATGTAAGGAGGGTGATTGAGATGCCGCAATATTCCATGGGAATTGATGTAGGTTCTACAACAGTAAAATTGTATGTTAGCGATGAACAGGATAACAATGTGTATCAAAGCTATCTTCGTCATCATTGCGATGTTCGCAAGACGATCCTAGAAGAATTGCAGCGACTGAAGGAGCAGCTTGGCAATGTCGAGGTCAAAGCGGTTATTACCGGTTCCGGTGGCTTGGAAATAGCAAAGCGATTGGATATTGAATTTATGCAAGAAGTCATTGCCTGTACGAAAACGGTAGAAACGTATATTCCGCAAACCGATGTGGCGATTGAGTTGGGTGGGGAAGATGCGAAAATCACCTATTTTAAAGGAACGCTTGAGCAGCGAATGAACGGAACCTGTGCCGGTGGAACAGGGGCGTTTATCGATCAAATGGCGAGCTTGTTGGAAACAGATGCGGAAGGTTTGAATACATTGGCGAAATCTTATACTTGCATTTATCCGATTGCCTCTCGCTGTGGGGTTTTTGCGAAAACGGACATTCAACCGTTAATAAATCAAGGAGCATTAAAAGAGGATATTGCCGTATCCATCTTCCAAGCTATCGTCAATCAAACGATTAGCGGGCTTGCGTGTGGAAAACCGATTCGTGGAAAAGTAGCCTTTTTGGGTGGACCCTTATATTTTCTTGATGCTTTGCGTGAACGCTTTATTGAAACTTTGCATTTGAAAAAGGAAGATGTCATCTTTCCGAAAAACTCCCAGCTGTTTGTTGCTATGGGAGCTTGTTTGCATGCAAAGGAGCTGAAAAAAGAACGATCTTTAGAAAACATCATAGAACAATTAAAACAGCTTTCTTTACAAAGCTTGGAAGAAAAACAACATTTGCCTGCGTTGTTTGAACATGCTGAGGAGCTGCAAAGCTTTCAAGAACGCCATCAAAAACAGCAGGTGAGAGAAGGAAGCTTACAAAACTATTGCGGCGATGTGTATTTGGGTATTGATGTCGGAAGCACCACAACGAAGCTTGTTTTGATTGGGAAAGATGGAACGATTTTATATAGCTTTTATAGCTCTAATAAAGGTGAGCCTTTGGATTTGGTCTTAAAAGCGATGAAGCAGGTTTATCAACAGTTGCCAAAAGGCTGCAAGATTCGAAAAGCAGGGGTTACCGGCTATGGGGAGGCACTGATAAAGAGTGCACTAAAGGTTGATATCGGTGAGGTAGAAACGATTGCCCATTATCAAGCAGCACGCTGCTTTTGTGAGGACGTTGATTTTATTTTAGATATCGGCGGACAGGATATGAAGGCAATGCGAATTTGTGATGGTGTTATTCAGGATATTACATTAAATGAAGCTTGCTCCTCCGGCTGCGGTTCCTTTTTGGAAACCTTTGCGCATTCCTTAGGATATTCGATTGAGGAATTTGCGCAGCTTGCTATGCGTTCTATAAAGCCCTTGGATTTAGGCAGTCGTTGTACGGTCTTTATGAATTCAAAGGTAAAACAGGCACAGAAAGAGGGAGCTTTCATTGAGGATATTGCGGCAGGGTTGGCATATTCTATTATTAAGAATGCGTTGTATAAGGTTATTAAGCTAAGGAATAAAGAGCAGCTTGGTAAGCATATCGTTGTGCAAGGTGGTACATTTTATAATGATTCGGTTTTGCGTGCGTTTGAACTGGAAACCGGTGTGCACGTAATACGTCCTAATATTGCCGGTCTTATGGGTGCTTATGGTATGGCTTATATGGCTAAGGAGGCAGATGACGGTCTTGGTACAAGCCTGTTAAGCTATGAAGAAATCTGCCGCTTTCATGCAACACATGAGATGCGTCGTTGTGGAAAATGCAGCAACAACTGTCTTTTGACGGTTACCTCCTTTTATGACGGACGAAAATTTGTGAGTGGAAACCGTTGCGAGCGTGGTGCGGATATGCCGCTTGTAAAAGCAAAGCTTCCCAATATATATGAATATAAGTATCGACGTGTATTTCAATATACATCGCTTTCCAAAAAAGAGGCGTTAAGAGGAAGTGTCGGCATTCCTAGAGTCTTGAATATGTATGAGAACTATCCTTTCTGGCATACCTTTTTTACAGCCTTGAAATTTCGGGTAGTCATTTCATCAAGATCTTCTAAGCAGCTGTTTGAAAAAGGAATGGAGTCGATTCCAAGTGAAAGCGTTTGTTATCCGGCAAAGCTTGTCCATGGACATATAGAGGACTTATTAACGAAGGATATTGATTTTATTTTTTATCCTGCTGTCTTGTATGAGCATGTTGAATTTAAAGATGCGGATAATCATTATAATTGTCCGGTTGTTGCCGCGTATAGTGAAACGATACGTAACAATATGGATTCCATTGCAGAGGCAAAGATAAAATTTAAAAACCCGTTTATATCTTTCAACAATCCAAAGACACTGTTAAGGGTATTGGAGAAAGAATTGCAGGAGTATCATATTTCCCATGCGGAAATGAAGGCGGCACTAAAGCTGGCATTTGCGGAAGATGAGCATTACCATGCGGATATTCGAAAGGAAGGCATGCGTGCCTTAAGCTATATGAAAAAGCATCATAAAAAAGGGATTGTTTTAGCCGGCAGACCATATCATGTTGATCCGGAAATCCATCATGGCATTGCGGAGCTAATTGCTTCGGAGGGCTTTGTGGTTTTGAGTGAGGACAGTGTTTGTCATTTGGATACAAAACGCTTGCAGCTGCGAGTGGTTAATCAATGGACCTATCACTCACGCTTATATCGGGCAGCCTCCTTTGTGGCGGATCAAGAGGATTTGGAGCTGATTCAGCTGACTTCCTTTGGCTGTGGCTTAGATGCGGTAACAAGCGATCAGGTTACGGAAATTTTAAAGGCAAGCAACAAGCTTTATACATTGATTAAGATTGATGAGGTCAGCAATCTTGGCGCAATTCGTATTCGCATTCGCTCCTTGAAATCAACCATTGAAAAGAAAAGTGCACGTGCACATCAAAACAAAAGCTATGAGCTTTCTTGTGTACCGTTTACCAAAGAAATGAAAGAACAAGGCTATACCATTCTTTGTCCGCAAATGTCGCCGATTCACTTTCAGTTTATTGAAGTCGCAATGAAAGAAGCGGGATATCGTTTCGAGGTATTACCTTCGGTTGATAGAGAAGCGATGGAAGAAGGCTTAAGATATGTGAATAACGATGCGTGCTATCCATGTATCTTGGTTGTAGGACAAATGATGAATGCCTTGCATAGCGGAAAGTATGATTTGCATAAAACTGCCTTGATGATCACGCAAACAGGGGGAGGGTGTCGTGCTACCAATTATATCGCGTTGATTCGTAAGGCGCTTCATGATGCGAAAATGGATTATATTCCGGTGATTTCCGTCAATCTTGCAGGCTTGGAAAGCAATCCCGGTTTTCAGCTTACACCAAGCTTAATCAAACGAGTGATCATGGGTGTATTATATGGCGATTTATTGATGCGGGTATTGTATCGTATGCGTCCTTATGAAAGAGAAAAGGGGGCAGCCAATCAGCTATATGAAAAATGGGTAAAGCTATGCAAGTATAATCTGCATACCGGCAGTCTATCGGAATTTAAACGCAATGTTTGTGGGATTATAAAAGAATTTGATGCGTTGGAGACAATTGATGTGGTAAAGCCGCGTGTTGGCTTGGTTGGTGAAATCTTAGTGAAATTTCATCCTACAGCAAATAATCAAATTGTGGATATTATTGAAAAAGAGGGCGGAGAAGCAGTCGTACCGGATCTATTGGATTTCTTTCTATACTGCTTCTACAATGCGCATTTTAAGGAAAGCAATTTTGAAGGAACGCATAGGGCAACCATGCTTCGTCAATGTGGTATCGAGATTGCGGAGCTGCTGCGTAAAAATATTGTAAAGGAACTGCGCCTTTCGAAGCATTTTGATGCACCGCATCGTATTGAAGAAATCGCACAGCTTGCCTCTGAAATCGTATCCTTGGGAAATCAAACCGGAGAGGGTTGGTTTTTGAGTGGAGAGATGCTTGAATTGATGGAAGATGGCTGTTTCAATATCGTATGTATGCAGCCCTTTGCCTGCTTACCAAACCATATTACCGGAAAAGGAGTTATAAAAGCGATTAAGAAAAAGTACCCTAAGAGTAATATCGTTGCTATTGATTATGATCCGGGTGCCAGTGAGGTCAATCAGCTTAACCGAATCAAGTTGATGTTTGCTACTGCGAAAAAGAATTTAGCGGCACAGGAAAAAAGTTCTGTGGCTTATCAAGAGCCGCTTTTAGAGACTTGCGAAAATACAAAATCTCAAAAGGATTTGAGAATCATGAAGTCTTAATGAAGGAGAATGCTTATGACAGTGAAAGAAATTGGACTTTGGATATTTATCTTTTTCCTATATAGCTTTTTCGGTTGGGTATGGGAAAGTTGTTATCGCTCGGTTAAACAAAAGAAGTTTGTGAATCGTGGATATCTGAATGGTCCATGGCTGCCGATTTACGGATTCAGTGCGTTGATTATTTTATATCTTACTTATCCCTTTAAGGATTGTATCGGTATGGTCTTTTTGGTTGGAGCACTGAGTGTCAGCATCATCGAGGTCGTTGTCGGATTAAGCATGGAAAAGCTGTTTCATGTACGCTATTGGGATTATCGTGGAGTTCCTTTGAATTATAAAGGCTATATCGCACTTCCGATTTCATTGCTTTGGGGCGTGTTGGCTGTGTTGTTGGTGCGTTTTGCGGATCATCAGGTAATGCAGCTTACCGCATGTTTACCGCTACCCATTTTGTATGTGGCAGATAGCATATTGCTTGCTTTATTTCTTTTTGATGTGATTCTATCAACGATTCAGGCCTTGCACCTAAAAAGAATCTTGCATAATAATATTCAAAGTATAAATGAGCGTAATAAACGTTTAAGAAAACAAGTGAAGAAGCATCGTGCAGAACTGAATGAGAAGGTCTTAAAAAAAGCAGAAAAGGCTTTGAAACGAAATCCAAGCATCTTCTCCAGCAAGCATAATGCCGGACTTAGTGAAATGCGTACAATGATCAACGAAATCAAAGATAAGCTGAATAAAGATCAGGGAAAATAATGCTGTTAAGGCTCAAGGAGTGTGCGAAATTGCGGCGACTTGAGCTTTTTTTGTAGCATTTTCTTGGAAATGAACGAGAGCTTATGTTTGAAAAATGTCGATAAGAATGCTATAATGTGAGAAATTTTAATAAGAAATGAATGCTTGAAAAGGAGCTACATTGATTGGGAGTGAGCGTGTGCCGGAATCAAATATCACAAAGAAGGTTCTTGCCAAAGCGTTGAAAAACTGTATGCAGACAAAAAGCTTTGCGAAAATTACGGTTATGGATATTTGCGAGGAATGTGGCATGAATCGAAAGACCTTTTATTATCACTTCAAAGATAAATTCGATTTGGTAAATTGGATTTTTAATATCGAATGCTTGAAGCAGCTGCATCATAGCGAATATGTCTTTTTATGGGAAAATTTTGAAACGCTGTGTGAATACTTCTATGAAAATAAGGATTTTTATCGGGAGGTATTTTCTTATGATGGCCAAAATTCCTTTACCGAGTATTTTCAAGAGATTTTTTATGCCTTGTTGGCAGAAGATTTTTGTGTTGTTTTTCCCAGCTTAAAAGGGCATAAATATGAAAGCTTTGTAATCTCCTTGTATTTAGATGTTTTTGTTTGTGGGATCAAGCGTTGGATTCGTGATCCGGCATGTACGCCACCAAAAGAATTTTGTATGCTGATCAAAATGATTTTATTGAAATCATCGGAGGCTTTCGTGGAGAATTTTCATTATTAAAAGAGTTTAACTGTTAAAAATGAGGAAGCAAAAGCTGTTTATGACTTTTTGCAGGATTTGAATACATTAGGCTTTGATAGCCTTTTTTATTTTGTTTTAAATCTTACGATATCTTTAGAAAAACGTAACAATAAATTTTACTATTTTTTGTAAACGATATACTATAATACATTTGTAAAATAGGTTTAGGATAAGAGTATATATTGTGGCTGTTATTTGAGGTTATCGGGAGGTATGTATGGAGCGATTAAGACGTAAACGGAAATTAAAGCCTAAAATTGTTTATACATTGTGTGGTCTCTTGGGCACTTGTGTAGTGATTTGCGGTTTTTTGCTGATTCACCCGGTGGTAATTTGTGAGGAGCGTATCGAGGTCGGTTTACAAAAGGATTTCCATTATCAAGATGGTATTAAGCTTGTGATGTTTGGAGATAAGAAAGAAGTTAGCTTTGAAGGGAAGGTCGACACCTCAAAAGTAGGAGTGTATAAGGGGGCATATCGCTATAAAGAAAGAAAAATGCCGGTTGAGATCGAAGTTAAGGATTTAACACCGCCTTCCTTGCAGGTTAAGGAATATACTACTGATATGGTGGAAAAGGTATCTGCTAAAATGTTTGTGAAAAAGGTTGAGGATCAATCGAAGGTTACGCTTTCCTTTGCTTCTGAACCATCTAACAAGGAAGGAAAACAAAGGGTTGTTATTGTCGCAAGCGATGAAAACGGAAATGAGACAAGGAAAGAAACGATCTTGGTGCGCAAGGAGGATAAAACAAAGCCGTCTTTGGAGGTGCGTGGTGCATTGTCCTTTTATTTAGGGGATACTTATACTTTCGAAGATAAGGTAGCGGTAAAAGATAATCTTGACAAGAAGCCGAAAATTGAGGTGGATACTTCAAGAGTGAATTTTAAGCAAGCAGGAAGCTATCCGCTTCGTTATTTGGTAAGTGATCGTTCGGGAAATAAAGCAGAGATAAAAACAAGTGTACGTATTCGTCCACAATCGGAAAAAAATCAAAAGGTAGTATATTTAACCTTTGATGACGGTCCTTCATATAATACAGAAGAAATTTTAAAGGTCTTGGAGCGTTATGATGTGAAAGCAACCTTCTTTGTAACCGGAGTCAGAGCGGATTGTTATGAGAGTATTGCCAAAGCGTATAAAGCAGGGCATTCGATCGGTCTGCATACATATAGCCATGATTATGCTTCGGTATATAGCTCTACACAGGCGTATTTCCAAGATTTGCAGAAAATAAGTGATTTAGTGGAGCGTATGACAAATGAAAAATCTTATCTGATTCGTTTTCCGGGAGGATCCAGCAATACGATCAGTGCGAAATATGTGCCGCAGATTATGACAAAGCTTACACAAAAGGTGCAAGAAGAAGGGTATCAGTATTTTGATTGGAACTGCGATTCTACCGATGCCAGTGGAAATAATGTTCCGGTTGCACAGATTGTTAGGAATGCGACCTCATGTGATGTGCAATATATCAATATTTTGATGCATGATACCGATGCTAAGGATACGACAGTGCAAGCACTTCCGCAGATCATCGAATATTATCGTAGGCAAGGATATGTGTTTGAAGGCTTGGAAACATATTCGTATGCACCGCATCACCATGTCAATAATTAAAGTGTCTGTTTATCAGATGCTTTTTCATGAGAGGGGAGCTTTATAAAATCTTCCTTTGACAATCTGCGTTAAGTACATATAATTATAGATAGGATATGAGGTGTTAAAATGAAGTTGCTTGTTGTGATGGCAGGAGATGATTATGCCCAACCGATTTCCGATTGTGTCATAGAGGGAGGGTATCATGCTACTACTATCGGTTCCAGCGGAGAATTTTTACAATATGGAAAGACCGTAATGCTGATAGGGGTAGAAAATAATCAGGTACAAGAAGTTGTTACTATGATTGAAAAATTGAATTGTCATGAGGAAGTAGAGATTTATGTTATTCCGGCGTATGATTTTTTTAAGACACAGAAGGTTTAGCGGACATTATGGAAGCATATAAGACAGACTGAAATATAGGGTGTTTTTAGCTTAAAATAAAAAAATTAAAAAAATATAAAAAAATTATAAAAAGTTATTGACATAACGATAGAGCGATGGTATTATATATGAGCGCTGATTTCCTAAAGGAAATTTGGTTGCCCAATAAAAACGTGGAGGTTTAGCTCAGTTGGGAGAGCATCTGCCTTACAAGCAGAGGGTCAGCGGTTCGAGCCCGTTAACCTCCACCATGATGTGCCGACTTAGCTCAATTGGTAGAGCAACTGACTTGTAATCAGTAGGTTGTGGGTTCAATTCCTATAGTCGGCACCATTTTTAATCAATCTAGGGAAGGTAGCGAAGAGGCTAAACGCGGCTGACTGTAACTCAGTTCCTTAACGGTTCGGCGGTTCGAATCCGTCCCTTCCCACCATCTTTTATTGGGGTATAGCCAAGCGGTAAGGCACCAGACTTTGACTCTGGCATTTCACTGGTTCGAATCCAGTTACCCCAGCCATTCATGTAGTACCATGACCCGTTAGCTCAGTTGGTAGAGCATCTGACTTTTAATCAGAGGGTCGGGCGTTCGAATCGCCCACGGGTCACCATTTGATTGCGGGTGTAGTTCAATGGTAGAACTTCAGCCTTCCAAGCTGACTACGTGAGTTCGATTCTCATCACCCGCTCCATTGTGAGCAAAAAGCCTTTGTTTAAAGGCTTTTTTTCTATATATAACAACGGTTTTACTTTTCAACTATAACAAGTAAACTTTCGAAAGATTGTTATAGAATATAAAAAAGTGTGCTTGAATGGCACACTGGAATTATAAATAATATTTGATCAAATGCATATATTCTTCTATCTTATTTGTCCATCTCCCAAAATAATATATTTTTGAGAGGTTAATGCTTCCAGTCCCATAGGACCACGAGCATGAAGCTTCTGTGTACTGATTCCGATTTCCGCACCGAAACCGAATTCAAAGCCATCGGAGAATCGAGTAGAAGCATTGGCATAAACACAAGCGCTATCGACTTCACGTAAGAATTGTTTTATATTTGTATAGTTCTCGGAAACAATCGTTTCACTGTGATGAGTGCTGTATCGGTTAATATGATAAATGGCTTCTTCAAGATCTACAACCTGTTTCATGGAGATTTCCATTCCCAGATATTCCTTGTAGTAATCCTCTTGACTAGCAAGCTGACAGCGTTCATCATAGGCACAAAGAAAAGGATCGGCATGGATAGCGACACCAAGCTGCAATAAACGATGAATAAGCATCAAAATAAAATCACTGTCTACATCTTTGTGGATTAAAACACTTTCACATGCATTGCATACACTGGTACGAGAGGTTTTCGCATTTATAATAATTTCCATTGCTTTGTCTAAATCAGCCGCATCATCAATATATATATGACAATTCCCACTTCCGGTTTCAAGGACAGGAACACTAGCCTTTTCTACGGTTGAGCGAATCAGTTTTGCGCTTCCACGAGGAATGAGCACATCAAGATATTCGTGCATTTTCATAAATTGAGCTGCGGCTTCATGACTTGTATCCTCTACAAAGGAAATTGTTTCCTTAGGGAATTGGCATTGTATAAGTGCTTTTTGCATGAGTTCAACTAGCTTTCGGTTGGTATGAAAAATATCTTTGCTGCCACGAAGCATTACGCTGTTGCCGGATTTGATGCATAAAATCGCAGCATCTACGGTTACATTTGGACGTGCTTCATAGATCATTCCGACTACTCCCAAGGCAACACGCATCTTTCCTATTTGCAAGCCGTTGGGCAAGGTTTTCATTTGTGTAATTTCACCGATTGGATCAGGAAGTGCGATAACGGTTTGAATACCGGATAGTATAGCATCAATGCGTTCATCATTAAGCATCATACGATCCAACAATTGCTCGCTCATGCCATGTGCTTGTGCTTGTTGCATATCGAGCTGATTTTGTTCCAGGATTTCCTTGCGATGATTGTCTAATACTTGAGCGATATGGGATAGAATGTTATTTTTTTCTGTTGTTGAAGCATTCATGATCGCAAAACTTGCATCTTTACAGCGTTTTGCATCTTCGATTAAGCTCATAGGTGTTCCTCCTTATAAAATAAAGTTCCACGATACTCATTGTTTAGAATATCATAAATAATCTGCGGGTTTTCTCCGTTTGCGATAACCATGGGAATCCCTGCATCAGTAGCGATTTTAGCGGCTTGTAGCTTTGTTGCCATTCCGCCGGTTCCAAGCTTGCTTCCAACTCCTTGTGCCATAGAAAATATGTGTTCGTCGATTTCGGTAACGATTGGAATAAGGGAAGCATGGGGATTGCTTGTAGGATTATCGTTATAAAGTCCGTCAATATCACTAAGCAGAATCAAAAGATCGGCATGGATCAAAGTGGCGGTAACAGCGCTTAAGGTATCATTATCACCATAGGTAATCTCATCAACGGCAATGCTGTCATTCTCATTAACGATAGGAATGACTGCTAATTCAAATAGGGTTTCTAGTGTGTTGATGGCATTATCTCGTAAAATACTGTTTTCGGTAATGGTTTTTGTTAAAAGCAGCTGTGCGATCTTTGAGCCGTATTGTGAGAAAAATTTATCATAAATAAACATAAGCTCAACTGGCAGCAGCTTGTTTTTCGCGCATTTGAGTGGGGCGCTTTGACATTTGAAGCTTTGCCATACCGGCACTTACCGCACCACTGGTAACTAGCACGATTTCCTTTCCGCTGTTTTTTAAATCACTTAATACCATGGCTAATTGATCGATCTTGCGAAGGTTTAATCCACCATGAGCATGACTAAGGGTGGAGGAGCCTACCTTGATGACGATTCGTTTCATATCTTTAAACTGCTTCATAAGCCTTCATCTCCTTTGAAATTTTTATATATTATAGTAAATTCTGAGCTTTTCGGTAATACTCCTGATGAAAGTAGGGGTAACGTATCAAACATTGTGTGAGAAAAGAAATTGCAGATTTTAGCACTCGCCTATTGACGCTGCTAAGGAAAAGGTCTATACTATTAGCAGACTTATAAATAGAGTGCTAATCGGAGGTAATGAAAATGGCTAGAAAGAAACAATTTAAAGCAGAATCAAAACGACTTTTAGATTTGATGATCAATTCCATTTATACGCATAAAGAAATCTTCTTGCGTGAGCTTATCAGCAATGCAAGTGATGCGATTGATAAGCTATACTATCAATCCTTAAGTGAAAATGACAGTGCGGTGGATCGCAGTGCATTTAAGATTCATTTGGATATTGATAAGGAAAATCGTGCCTTGGTAATTTCGGATAATGGTATCGGTATGGATAAAGAGGAGCTGGAGGAAAACCTTGGAACAATTGCGAAGAGTGGTTCTTTGGCATTTAAAGAAGGTCTAAGTGAAGAAGAAAAGAAAGACGAGGCAGTGGATATTATCGGGCAATTCGGTGTCGGATTCTATTCTGCATTTATGGTAGCATCTCGTGTAGAGGTATTAACGAAAAAGTATGGAAGTGATACAGCTTACGAATGGAGCAGTGATGCGGTTGACGGCTATACGATCGAAGAAGCACAAAAGGATAGCTGTGGTACAACGATTACTTTATATTTAAAGGATAATACCGATGACGATAACTATGACGAATATTTGCAGCAGTATGAAATCGAACGTTTAGTTAAGAAATATTCAGATTATATTCGTTTCCCGATTGAAATGATGATGGAAACGCAAAAGCGCGTAGATGAGGAAACAGCGGAAGGCGAGGAAAAGCCGGCTGAACCGAAATACGAAACAGTATTAGAGCTGAAAACATTAAACTCTATGATTCCTTTATGGAAACGTAATAAATCTGAAATTACGAAAGAGGAATACAATGAGTTTTATCAGGATAAATTTAATGATTTCCATGAACCACAGCGTGTAATCCATACAAGCGTTGAGGGAGCGGTATCTTTTTCTACCCTGATGTTTATTCCGGGAAAAGCACCTTACAATTACTATCAACAGGATTATAAGAAGGGCTTGCAGTTATATAGCCGCGGTGTGTTTATCATGGATAACGCCGAAGAGCTGATTCCCGAGCATTTCCGTTTTGTAAAGGGATTGGTTGATTCACAGGATCTATCCTTGAATATTTCACGTGAGATGCTTCAGCATGATCGTCAACTGAAGGTGATTGCGAACCGTATTGAAAAGAAGATCAAATCCGAATTGTTGTTAATGTTGCGCAACGAGCGTGAGGAATATGAAAAATTCTGGAATAATTTTGGTTTACAGATCAAATTCGGTGTATACAATGATTATGGTATGCATAAGGATTTGTTGCAGGATCTGTTGTTGTTCTATTCCTCTAAGGAAGAAAAACTCGTTACTCTTGATGAGTATGTTGCACGCATGGAGGAAGGACAGGAATTTATCTACTTCATGAGTGGAGATAAGATTGAAAATATCGATCAGATGCCAACCGTTAAGAAGGTCAAGGATAAAGGTTATGAAATTTTGTATTTAACGGATAATGTCGATGAATTTGCATTGCAGGTGCTTGGTAGCTTCAAGGATAAAAAATTCAAAAATATCTCACAGGGCGATTTGAATTTGGATAGCGAAGAGGAAAAGAAGGAACTTGAGAAAAAGGCAGAAGAAAACAAGGATTTACTAGGCGGCATTAAGGAAGCACTAGGTGAAAAGGTCAAAGAGGTTAAGATTTCTTCTCGTTTGGTAGATGATCCGGTATGTCTGTCAAGTGATGATGGTATGTCTTTTGAAATGGAAAAGGTATTGAGTGCGATGCCGGAAGGAAATCCTTATGGCATGAAGGCTTCTCGTATCTTGGAAATTAACCCAAATCATGAAATCTTTAAAGCTTTGCAGAAGGTATATGCCGATGATGCAAATGCGGTGAAGGATTATGCCGAACTGTTGTATGATCAAGCATTATTGATTGAAGGATTCCCAATTGAAAATCCAACTGAGTTTGCTAAAAAGATTTGTGATTTCATGGTAAAAGCAAGTAAATAAGGAAGATAAAGGAATGCGAACGGAAAAATTTGCATTCCTTTTTCGAGTAATGGTATAATTTCCATATCAAAGAGGCATGCACTGTTTTTAGCATTGCCGATGAAAGAGGAGGAGAGGTATGAGAAAGCGTGGTATTGTAAGTATCGTGATACTTACAATCATTACTTGCGGAATCTATATGTTTGTCGCAATGTATCAGATTTATTCCGATGTTAATTATGCAGCGAGGGAGACCGATACGGCATTAACCGATGTATTGTTAAGTATCGTTACCTGTGGCTTATGGTCTTTGTATTGTTACTACAAATATTCCAAAAAGCTTTCCGCTTTAGGGGCTGAGGATAATGCATTGATCAATGTTTTGTTAGGAATTTTCGGCTTTGGTTTAATTTCTTTATGTATTATGCAGAACAGTATTAATAATTTGATTGATAAGGGAATGGCATAGCATGAAAAAAAAGCATGACATGATTTTGCTTGGGATAGTTCTTCTTGTAGTACTCATACTTTTTGGTGCATATTGCCCTATGGAGGAAATCATCGGCATTCCATGTCCCGGCTGCAATATGCTTACAGCACTGTATTGGCTTAGCAAGGGAAACATGGAAATGGCAAGCTTTTATCACCCGGCTGTTTGGGCATTTATAGGCTATGCTGTATGCGTCATCATGTTGTGGTTCAAATATCGTGAGCGTATGTTTCAAACAAAGGCTTTTCGTATTTGTTCAGGTTTGTTCCTATTTGTTTTTTTAGGAGTATATGCGTATCGAATGCTGACTGTTTTTCCGAAAGAGCCGATGCAGTTAAATGAAAACGCAATGCTAATAAAATGTTTCCGTCTATTCTAGGCGGAATTTTTCTTTTTATTCCGAGCATTCCCATGTATAATGAAAGAATAGTAGGAGATGTTGATATGATTAAAAATATGATATTTGATATTGGAAATGTATTGGTAACCTTTTATCCCAAAGCTTATTTTTCACAAAATTTTCCCGATGAAATACAATGTGCAAGAATATGTGAAGAGGTATTCGCTGATGAGGTGTGGCAGCTTTATGATCAGGGAATATATGATAAGGGAGATTTATCGCAAATATATAAAGAAAAGTATCCGCAAGATTGGCAGGAAATCTCTTATGTGTTAGAACATTGGCTGTCGTTGATGCAGCTAAAGGAGGATACCTTTGCGTATGTCCAAGCAATGAAAAATCAAGGTTATAAGATCTATCTTTTAAGTAATATCAGTATAGATAGTGCTGCCTATTTAAAGGCAGCTATGCCATTTTTTAAAGTGGCAGATGGAGCTGTTTTATCTTATGAAATAAAGGTGAATAAGCCGAATCGTAAAATTTTCGAGGCCTTATTTCAACGCTATCAGCTTCAAGCACAGGAATGTATCTTCTTTGATGATCTGCCCCAAAATATTGCAGCGGCGAATGCTTTGGGAATGCATGGAATCGTTTTTGAAAATATGACACAGGCTGCGAAAGAAGCAGCTGATATTATTGAAAGGGAGCGTTTATGTTAAAAAAGAAACAAGTAGTTACGGGAACGATTGCGCATATTGATGAAATGGGCAATGGCATTATAAAATATCGCGAGGATATGATACTGGTTCGAGGAGTATTGCCACAAGAGGAGGTACGTGTTGAAATTGTAAAAAGGCTGCAGCAGGGGTATGTCGGAAATATTTTGGAAATCATCAAGCCCAGCGAATATCGTTGTAAGCCAAAGTGTTCGATTTATGCAAAATGCGGAAGCTGTCAGCTGATGCATCGAAAACAATCCAATCAGGCACAGTATAAAAAAGAACAGGTGGTAGAGCTTTGTAAGAAGCAGCGTTTGTCAATACCGGTAGAAGATGTCTTGTGCGCTGGCAATCCATATCATTACCGTAATAAAATGATCATCGGATTTCAAAAAGGAAGAGATAAGCGTATCAAGGCGGGCTTTTATGAAGAATTTTCCCATCGTATCATTCCTTATGAGGCATGTTTATTGCACCCAAAGGAATGTGATGATATAGTACAGAGCATCGTTTCACTTATTCAAAAGCTTGCTATTGAGATTTACGATGAAGATCGAAGAACAGGATTGCTAAGACATGTATTGATACGCTATGGCAAAGTAACAAAGCAAATCATGGTGGTGTTTGTTGTCAGATCAAATGTTTTTCCTGCTCGCCGTAGACTTGTTGAAGAATTGCTGAAGGCACATTCGAATATTACAACGATTGTTCAAAATGTAAATCCCCGTAAAACAAGCATTGTTTTGGGGAATGAGGAGCGTATTTTGTATGGGAAAGGATATATTGAGGATATCCTTTGTGGATTACGCTTTAAAATATCTTGCAAATCCTTTTATCAAATCAATCATGATCAATGTGAGGTATTATATACGAAGGCATTGGATAAGTTGATGCTAACAGGTAATGAGGTTGTTTTAGATGCTTATTGCGGAATTGGAACAATCGGTATGTGCGTTGCTTCCAAGGTAAAGCAGGTAATAGGTGTTGAGCTTAATAAAGATGCGGTTAAAGATGCTATTCAAAATGCCAAGTTGAATAGGATTCGCAATATTCGTTTTTTATGTGATGATGCGGGAAGCTTCGTGAGTCAGCTTGCCAAAGCTCAACAAACACTAGATGTATTGATCATGGATCCTCCACGTAGTGGCAGCAGTCAGGAGTTTCTCAGCAGTGCTGCTCGTTTGAGGGTACCTAAGATTCTTTATATTTCCTGCAATCCCAATACACAGATAAGAGATATTCGCACGCTTCAAAAGCTGGGATATCGTGTGGAGGGAAGCATGACGCTAGTGGATATGTTTCCTTTTACAAATAGTATCGAAAGTGTCTGCATGCTTGTAAGAAAATGATTGATGGTTACTTATTAAGTAGAAAATTATAAATTATCATGTAGAGATGCTTTCTTTTGGGTGTATGTGAAGCAGAATGATAGGATTTTGATGATAATATACTAACATTTCAATAAAAATACAGATTTTGCATGATATTTTTCGCAATATGATGTAAAATTGATATAACAAAGCATTTGATACGAGGTATCATCTTGGGAGGTTACTATGGATTACGAAAATAACGATGTGTATGAAGAAGATGTTCGAGACTTTGATGTGGATATCGAACAGCGGAAGGCTTTGATCGAAGAAGCAAAGCAAATAGAAGATACAGGAGATTGGAGTGCATTGAATCGTGAACTATCCGATCTACAACGCAGATGGCGCAGAATCTATTATTGGGAATCTGCGTATGAGGATACATTGGAAGAAGAATTTGATGCGCTTATCGACAAGTTTTATGCTAAGCGCAGAGAGCTTTACGCCAGTGTAGAGGAAACCAAAAAGGATTTGATCAAGCAGGCAAAGGCACTGATGAATTCTACGGATTGGAATCGTGCGACCGAAGCGATGAAGGATCTGATGACACAGTGGAAGGCAGCAGGCTCTGCGGGAAAAGAAAAAGACGATGTATTATGGGAAGAATTTAATGTTGCACGTAATACCTTCTTTGATCGTAAGCATACGCATTGGGAGGATATGCAAACAAAATTCGAACAGGCACGTAAGGTAAAGGAAGAATTGATCGAAGAAGCGAAAAAGCTAGAGGACAGCACTGCTTGGCAAGCTAGCGGCAATGCCTTCAAGGAATTGTTTGCTCGTTGGAAGGAAGCCGGAAGTGCGGGACGTGAATATGAGGACGATTTATGGAATGCCTTTCATGCAAGTCGTCAAAAGTTCTATGCTGCACGTGATGCCTATTACGATGAATTGCATGAGAAGCAAGATGCTTTATATCAGCAAAAGGAAGAGCTGTTAGCAAAAGCAAAGGAAATTGCTGAAAATACATTGTTTACCCGTGAAGATACTGCCGCAATGAAGCAGCTTTCTGTTGATTGGAAAGCTGTGGGCTTTACCGGAAAAGAACGCGATGATGAAATTTGGAAAGCTTTCCGCGATGTGATGGATACCTATTTTGCCGGCTTGAAGCAGTTTAATGAATCAAAACATGCACAGTGGCGTCAGCGTATGGAAGATCGCCGCATGCGTAAAACGGAGCTGATTCAGGAACAAAAGCGTCAGATTCAGCGTATTGAACGAGATATGGTCGCTCTATTGGGAGAACGTGCAATCGAAGATGCTAAGGAACGCATTGCGGATAAAGAAGATTTTATCAAAACATTAGAGGCTGAAATCGAAGAATTGGATAAAGCTTTAGCACAATAGGAAGAAACAGCATCGTAGGGTGCTGTTTTTGCATATCGGAAGCTATCATAAGGATAAACAGAAGGTGGAAATATGGAAATGAAACAATTGGTAGAAAAACAACGACGCTTTTATCAGAGTCATCAGACAAAGGACGTAAGCTATCGCAAGCAAGCTTTAAAGCGCCTTCGCTCGGCGATTATGATGTATGAAAAGGATATTTCTGCGGCCTTATATCAGGATTTGCATAAGGCAGAGATGGAAAGCTATATGACTGAAGTCGGCATGGTGCTTAGTGAATTGACCTATCAGCTTCGTCATCTTGATACATGGGCAAAGCCAAAGCAGGTACGCACACCGCTGGCACAGTTTCCTTCGAAAAGCTTTCAGCTTGCCGAGCCTTATGGTGTAGTATTGGTCATGTCGCCTTGGAACTATCCTTTTCAACTTGCTATGGAGCCATTGATTGGAGCCTTGGCAGCCGGAAATACCGTTATTGTGAAGCCCAGTGCGTATGCTCCACATACCTCGGCAGTTATTGCTAAGCTGCTTGCTTCTTGTTTTGAAGAAAGCTATGTAGCAGTAGTAGAAGGTGGTCGTAAAGAAAATAAAGAACTTTTGGAACATCGCTTTGATTATATCTTTTTCACCGGAGGAGTTGAGGTTGGTCGCTTGGTGATGGAAAAAGCAAGTCGCTATTTAACTCCGGTTACATTGGAATTGGGGGGGAAGAGTCCATGCATCGTTGAAAAATCAGCCGATTTGCGTTTGGCAGCAAAGCGCATTGTATTCGGTAAGTTTCTTAATGCCGGACAAACCTGCGTAGCACCGGATTATGTATGGATTGATGAAACGGTACGCAAGCCTTTTTTAGCTTATGTGCAGTATTATATTACGAAGTTTTTCGGCACAGATCCTATGCATTGTGAAACGTATCCCCACATTGTGAACGAAAAGCACTTTCAACGTTTGAAAGGATTGATGCAATCGGGAAATATTTGCATTGGCGGAAAGATGGAGGAAGCAAATCTGTGTATTGAGCCAACTGTTTTTGAAAATGTCAGCTTTGATGATGCCATCATGCAGGAGGAAATCTTCGGACCGCTTTTGCCGGTAATAGGTTATGAAACGCTAGAAGAAGCATTGTCTTATATTCAGCAACAGGAAAAGCCGCTTGCCTTATATATATTTACAAGAAGAAAAGCGATTGCACGGCAGGTTATAAACAGTTGCAGTTTTGGCGGTGGTTGTATCAATGATACGATCATTCATCTTGCGACCAGTCAAATGGGATTTGGCGGAGTCGGACAAAGTGGAATGGGCAGCTATCATGGCTACGATAGTTTTCGTACTTTTTCTCATTTTCGCAGTATCGTGCAAAAAAGTAATCGAATGGACTTGCCGATTCGTTATCAGCCTTATACGAAAGGAAAGCAGCGCTTTGTTCGTTGGTTTATGAAATAAAGACAGAATCCTATCTTTTTCATCTTACCCTTGAAATATGCCTATGAGCAAAAGGTATATGTCGCATATAGTAGAGTGAGATCGATAATCTCATCTATTAAAGGAGGAAGAAGATGAACACAGGAAAATGTAACTGCAACAAATGCAACACAGAGCGAATTGTGGTAAATCAGAATCGAGGGTGTGGTTGTCCACGTTGTAATTCCGCTTATCAAAACACGTATCGTCCGAGCGCAGCTTGCTGCTGTCATCGTCCAAAGCCGTGTCGCCCACGCCCATGTCCTACAATGAGCTGTGAGGATCGCTGTCGTGCCCAATATCGAAGCTGTATGAACAACTGCCGTCAAAATGAGGATTGTAGCTGCAGCTGTCATGGAAGAGAACAGTGGAATGATTTTGATGAATGTGATAACGAACGTGAATAAACAGAAAGCCATGCGCATGCATGGTTTTCTTTTGTAAAAATAGCTGTGTAAGGGGTTACTGTATGTTTTTTTACAACCCTATCTTGACATATAGGGAAGAAGTGATAAAATGTAGCTAGAATTAAATTAGCTTAGGCTAACATCGAGGAGGGATCGTATGACACTGGATCAGCTAGCACCGGGTGAAGGTGGTATTATTTTAAAGGTTCATGGCGAGGGTGCTTTACGTCGTCGTTTATTAGATATGGGGCTTACACCGAAAACACATGTATATGTGCATAAAATTGCACCGATGGGAGATCCGATGGAGCTGCAGCTACGTGGCTATACTTTGACATTACGTTTGGAAGATGCTGCTAAGATCGATATGCAAAAGGAAGAGGAAATCAAGCATGCGTAAGGTATTGATTGCATTAGCGGGAAATCAAAACAGTGGAAAAACAACGCTGTTTAATCGTTTGACGGGAAGCAATCAGCATGTTGGAAACTTTCCCGGAGTAACGGTGGAACGCAAGGAAGGAACTATTAAAAGCTACAAGGAAGCAACACTTGTAGATTTACCGGGTATTTATTCCCTTTCTCCTTATACAAGTGAGGAGGTAGTTACACGTGATTTTATTTTGGAAGGACACCCAGATGTATTGATCAATATTGTCGATGCGACCAATATTGAAAGAAATCTTTATCTTTCCTTACAACTGTTAGAATTAGAAATTCCGATGGTCATAGCTCTAAATATGATGGACGAGGTGAATGCCAGCGGGAACAGTATTGATGTGAAGAAACTTTCCGATAAATTAGGTGTTCCGGTGGTTCCGATTTCGGCCGGAAAAAACGAAGGGATCTTTGATTTGATCGATACCTTGAAAAAAACGGTTAAGGAAATAAAGCCTAAGCAAAGTGATGATGAGATTTTAAAAATGCCGCAGTTTGATTTTTGCAGCGGCGAGGTGCATCGAGCCATTCATGCGATCGCGCATATTGTTGAGGATCATGCTCGACGACTGCAATATCCGCTTCGTTTCACTGCAACGAAATTGGTAGAAGGCGATGAACTGATTGAACAAGCGTTAGCTTTGCATCAAGATGATCGAGACATCATTGATAAAATTGTAGAGAGCATGGAGCAGGCATTGGGACTTGATCGTGAAGCAGCACTTGCGGATATGCGTTATACGTATATCGAACAATTGGTAAAGGAATGTGTTGTTAAACGCAATGAAACCTTAGCACATGTTCGTAGTGAAAAGCTAGATCGTCTCTTCACTCATAAGTATTTGGGGATACCGGTATTTATTATGATTATGCTGGCTGTTTTCTATTTGACCTTCGGTCCGATCGGCGGTACGCTGAAAGCACTTATGGAGGAGGGCGTTGGATATGTAATTGATGCGTTATCTGCCTTTCTTGTAAGCGTGGGAGTAAGTGACTGGCTGCATGCGTTGATCATTGATGGTATTTGTAATGGGGTAGGAAGTGTAGTATCCTTTTTACCGCTTATCGTCGTATTGTTTTTCTTTCTGTCCTTATTGGAGGATAGCGGCTATATGGCGCGTGTTGCCTTTGTAATGGATAAGGCACTTCGAAAAATTGGCTTATCTGGTAAAAGCTTTGTGCCGATGCTGATTGGTTTCGGGTGTAGTGTTCCGGCAATCATGTCTGCACGTACCTTGAGCAGTGAACGTGATCGGAAAATGACTATCATCGTAACTCCGTTTATGTCATGCTCTGCCAAGCTTCCGATTTATGGCATGATTACCGCGGCCTTTTTCCCTGAACATACAGCTCTTGTATTGATAGCGGTGTATGGATTAGGGATTTTGGTTGCTATCGTATCGGCTTTAATGTTGAAACGTACGGTTTTTCAGGGGGAACCGATTCCCTTTGTATTAGAGCTTCCAAACTATCGCATACCAGATGCCAGAAGTGTTGTATTGCACATGTGGGAAAAGGCAAAGGATTTCTTAGTACGTGCTTTTACGATTATTTTTGTGGCGTCCATTCTGATTTGGTTTTTACAAAGCTTCGATTTTACATTGCACATGGTTGCGGATTCCGGAGAATCTATGTTAGCGCAGCTGGGAACATGGTTATCTCATATTTTTGCACCACTTGGCTTTGAGGATTGGCGAGCATCAACTGCTTTGGTAACGGGCATTACCGCAAAGGAAAGCGTGGTTTCTACCTTAAGTGTTTTAACGAATGCTACAAGCGATGCCGGTTTAAGTGCCGCCTTGATGAATATCTTTACACCGGTATCCGCATTTGCTTATTTATGCTTTACGGTTTTGTATATGCCATGTGTAGCCGCCTTTGCGGCAACCAAACGAGAGCTTGGTTCTATGAAGGAAGCAATGTTTACCGCATTGTTTCAAACCGGAGTAGCTTATATCGTAGCATTGATCGTTTATCAGCTAGGAACATTATTGTTCATGTAACCAAAGGATTGAGAGTACATAAACTGTTATATAAGGAGTGAGATTATGAATATTGCGGATCTTATCGTTGTCATTGTTTTATTTGCTATTCTTGCACTTATTTTCTATGCGACAAGAAATTCCGATAAAAACGGGTGTTCGGGCTGTCATAGCGACTGTTCATCATGCTCTTCCTTTTCCAATCTTTATGAAGAATACAAAAAAGATCATCATGAGTAAACATTCATGATGATTTTTAATGTTTTAATGATACTATAATGAGGTAGTACCTTATGAATGGCATATTGCTATTTTGCTTGCTGATGTAAGGTAAGGCTGTTTTCACAATACAAGGAGATGATATGTATGATTATGAAGTTTGAAAATAATGCACCGCAAATTGATGCTTCTTGCTTTATCGCAAAGGACGCTGATGTGATTGGTAGAGTGGATCTAAAAAAGAATGTTTCGGTTTGGTTTCATAGTGTGATTCGCGGAGATAAGGAGGAAATTGTGATTGATGAAAACTCCAATGTTCAAGATGGTTGTATCTTACATACCGATCCCAATCATAAGCTCTATATCGGAAAGAATGTAACGATTGGGCATCGGGCAATCGTTCATGGAGCACGAATCGAGGACAATTGTTTGATTGGTATGGGAGCAATTATTTTAAATGGAGCGCATATTGGAGAAAACTGCATGATCGCTGCCGGTGCATTGGTGAAGGAAAATCAATGCATTCCACCGAATAGTCTTGTGGTAGGTGTTCCGGGAAAAGTAATACGAAAGATAGATGAGGAACAGGTAAAGGATATTTATGATAATGCTTTGCATTATATTGCGTTGGCAAAGACCTACAAAGAACAAGTGTAAATAAGAAAGAAGAATGCATCTTGTTGTATGTGTAAGGTTTTTGTTTGACAATATTTATCATAAGATTGATAAGAAGGATATCGTATGGTTAGCAGCAATGCCGACAGCTGCTTAAAAACAAAGATAGAAATTTGCAATTTTCTTTCTCTATGGAAATTTAAGCATTTGCATTTCTTTTTTTGGGAAACTGTGGCATAATGAAACAACAAAGGGGCAAGCATTCTTCCCTTTGCATATACTGTAGGAGGCGAAGGAGGAGCTTATGAAAAAGAATGGTTTTATTTGTCAATATGTACTGCTTCGCGGACGATGTTGTAGCATATCATAAAAAAGAACAACATACAGGAGGAAAAAACTATGAGAGAAAGTACAAAGCTGATTGGGAATACACCAATGCTTCGTTTAGAAAATACAAATATTTATATCAAACTTGAAAAATTTAATGCCGGTGGCAGTGTTAAGGATCGTGCGGTATTGGGAATGCTTAGTAAAGCAATGGAAAAAGGAAAACTGGTTCCGGGTGATGTACTAGTAGAAGCAACTAGCGGTAATACGGGAATCGCATTGGCTATGCTTGGTGCGATGTATAACATTGAGGTTATTATCTTTATGCCGGAATCCATGAGCTTAGAGCGTCGTCAGTTGGTTAAAGCGTATGGGGCACAACTGGTATTAACTCCTGCCTCTCAAGGAATGAAGGGAGCAATGGAGGCGATGAATGCCTATAAGCAGGAGCATGTCAATGCGAAAAGCTTGGATCAATTTGATAATGAAGATAATGTATTGGCACATTATGAAACAACGGGAAAAGAAATGTTAAAGCAGGTAGAGCATATTGATATGTTTGTTGCCTGCGTAGGAACAGGTGGAACCTTTAGTGGAGTAGCCAAACGTTTAAAAGAGCATGATCCTTCCATTATGTGCATTGCCGGTGAACCGGAAAAAAGCGCTTTGTTAAGTGGTCAAGAGGCAGGTCCACATAAGATTCAGGGAATCGGAGCTAACTTTGTGCCGGGCAATTTTCATCGTGAGCTGTGCGATGATATCATGTTGGTAAGTGATGAAGAGGCACTGCGTGAAACGAAGGCATTTGTGAAGGAAACCGGTATTTTAGTAGGAATCAGTTCCGGTGCCAATATTGCGCTTGCGAAACGCTTGGCATGGCGAAATCCGGATAAAACGATTGTTACAATTGCACCAGATGGGGGAGAGAAATATCTTTCCGTTTTGGATTTTTAACAAATGTTGCAACGTTTAAAGGATTTGCATTATAACGTAACACGTACCTTGAATAACGATCCGGCAGCCCATTCAAAGCTGGAGGTGCTTTTGTTATATCCGCACATCAAGGCATTGATCATTCATCGTATTTCTCATGTGTTGTATCGACATCATTTGTATTTCTTAGCACGTCTCAATTCCAATTTGGCAAGAAATTGGACAGGAATCGAAATTCACCCGGGAGCTACGATCGGGCGAGGCTTGATTATTGATCATGGTGTCGGTGTTGTTATTGGAGAAACGGCTCAAATCGGTGATGACTGTCATATTTATCATGGAGTTACCTTGGGTGGTACGGGAAAGCAGCATGCGAAACGCCACCCTACAATCGGCAATCGTGTTATGATTGGTGCAGGAGCAAAGTGTCTTGGGAATATCGTAATTGGTGATGATGCAAAAATCGGTGCAAATGCAGTTGTTATCACAGATGTTCCCCAAGGAGCAACCTATATCGGCTTAGCTGCTAAGGATAAACGTGAAAAACATCGGTAAATTGAAATTCGCAATCCATCGGGTAAGTTCTAGGTTATCGGATTAAAAATAAACAACGGAGATTTCCAATGTGGTTGAATGAAGTAACCATATAAGAAATCTCTTTTTTATACCTAACATTAAGAAGGAAGCATTATGGTGCAAGAAATATTGTTGAGATTATGATGAGGACATGCTATTCTTTTAATGAAAATAGAAGCAGCAAGTATAAGTGAATAAGGAAATGAAGGAAGCTTTTTCATAATGGATAAAGGAGAGGGTTTTGATGAATGTTGAGAACATCGGACAAAAGGACGGTTATAGCATACGTTTGGCAAGAGCTGATGATGCGACAGCTTACTATGAACAAAACTATTGTCCCTTGGATAAGGAGGTTGCACGCCTTACCGGTTGTAAGGAAGCTTTTACTAAGGAAGAGGTCATGACGTTTTTTCTGCACTCGCTTGAGGATAAGAATCGTTATTTCTTTTTGGTCATTGCACCTGATGGCAGAATTGTCGGAGAAAGCGTAATCAATGAAATTGATTGGGATTTACGCAGTGCTAATTTTCGTATCGGACTTTATCATGCGGATAAGCGAGGCAAAGGACTTGGTACTTGGATTTGTGAAGCAACGCGTGATTTTTCGTTTGAGGTATTAAAGCTGCATCGCTTAGAGCTAGATGTCTATTCCTTTAATCCGGCAGCTGAAAGAGTATATGAAAAAGCAGGCTTTAAGCGAGAAGGAGTTTTACGTGATGCGCTGAAAGATCAGGGAAGATATGCTGATATTATTTTAATGGCAATCCTTGAGGACGAGTGGAGAAGCATCAAGCACAGCTAAAATAAGAAAAAAGACGGAGTAAATAAAGCTTAACGCTTTTTGAATCCTAGCTTATCTCGGCAGACTTCTGCCGTTTTTTTTATACAAATCTATCTTTTATATTGTATCTATAATGGATATATGCTAAACTGTATCTATAAACGATATATCTATCATTGATATAGGAGGTGATGGTGTGTCTAAAAATAATACTGCGGAAAGTGAAGAATTAACCGATGCGATGTATTATATTTTATTGGCACTTATGAAAGAACGTCATGGGTATGCAATTATGAAATATGTAGAAGAACTGACGCAAGGACGAGTAGTGATTGGACCGGGAACACTTTATACCTTGTTAAAGAAGCTGGTGAAAATCGAGTGGATCAAACAATTGGAAGGAAGTGAACGTCAAAAACTCTATGTGATAACAGCGAAGGGAAAGCATGTTTTGGTACATGATTGGCAACGCAGAAGTGCCATGGTTGAAGATGGACGTTTATTGATAGGGGAGAGTTTTGATGGGAAATAAAAAATATATTATGTGCAGTGGCTTGGCATTTGCCGATGAAGAGGATATGGAAATGCTCCATGAATATGCCAAAGAGGGTTGGATCTTTGAGCGTTTACGCTTTGGTGTGTTGTATGAGCTGCATCGAAAACAGCCGCAAAACCGAATATACAGCTATGATTCCAATGCTGTTAAAAAGAAAGATAAAGATGATTATTTGGCGATGTTCGAAGAAAGCGGTTGGCATTTGGTTGGGCAATGGTCAAGGGATATTCGCTTCTTTTGGGCAGAAGCGGGAACGCCAGCTTTGCATAGTGATGCAAAGGTGTTGGGAAATCAATATCGTGGTCTTTTTTTTGGAAGCGTTGCTTGTGTGGTAGTGGCAGTTATCTGCTTTCTGTTTGGTGGCTCAAAGGTGTGGCTTTATGCACTAGGTGGTGCTCTTTTAGGGGGCGGTGGCTTGTTAATGATTGCCTGCTATCTGCGTATGAAAGGTAAGCGGCTTGCCATCAATCCCAAAACTTATGGCTATCAACTTTGGCGTATTGCAACCGGTATTATTTTGCTGGTGTTTATGATTCGTACAAAAAGTGCATGGAATTTTTGGAAATTACTTGCGGTAGGAATTGCCGGGTATTTCTTACTTATGGGCTGTATAGATATATTGCGTATTTATTTGCGTAAGAAACAAAAAAGATAAGGAGAAGCGTATGATTGAAGTAAAACATGTAACAAAGTGCTATGGGAAATTTAAGGCAGTGGACGATGTAAGCTTAACGGCATTAGGAGGTAAGATCACTGTTTTGTTAGGACCAAATGGAGCGGGAAAATCAACAACCATTAAGAGTATTACCAATCTTTTGAAATTTGAGGGTGAAATTCAAATTTGCGGATATGACAATAAGACCTTAGAAGCGAAAAAAAGCTTTGCATACATTCCGGAAACACCGGTTTTATATGATTCTTTGACAATTGAGGAACATGTTGAATTTATCGCTAAAGCGTATCGTTTGAAAGAATATAAAGAAATCGTTGAGCGCTTATTGATATTGTTTCATTTGGAAGAAAAACGTAAAAAGATCGTTAAGGAGCTATCCAAAGGTATGCGTCAAAAGGTTAGCATGCTGCTGGCGCTTATGATTTCACCTAAGGCCTTGCTTGTCGATGAGCCGATGATGGGGCTTGATCCGCAAAGTATTGAAGATACCCTACGTTTATTGGTGGACTTAAAGAATGCGGGAGTTGCTGTTTTGGTATCTACGCATATTATTGATGTATTTGCTGATGTGTGGGACGAAGCCTATATATTGAATAAAGGAAAAATCGTTTATCATGCCACACGAGAAAATATCGGCGAGGAAAGCTTGAAGGATATTTTCTTTACCTATACGGATAGGGAAGTCGGTGATGAGGCATGAAGGCGTTAGTCTATTTATATTATTTACGCATCAAGGGCATCGTGCGTAGTATGTTTTCTAAGGTTAGTACCGCTATTTTCACCTGTGTGATGCTTTTGATTTACGGTGGCTTGTTTATTATCATGCTGAACAACGGAGCGCAGAGCATCTATGCTGCCGATGCCATCACGATGTCAATGGCAGTGTTAATTGGGATTGGGTGTACGGCTTTTATGGTCATAACGATGCTGTTACAGAAGCGCAAAGCTTTATTTATGGAGCCGGACGCTTTCTACTTGTTTACCGGACCTTTTCCACGTACTTCTATTATGCGCTTTATCATGCTGCAATCTTTAGTTAGTTCCTTGCTTTGCGGGGCTTTATCCATTTTTATGTTAGTTATATTGATGAGTGGGGTTGCCTTTGACTTTTGGTTTTTAGGAATGTGTTTTATCGGACACACTCTTGTTTATATGTTTTTTCTGGTACTTTACTATTATTTGTATTTGTTAAGCATCAAAGAAAAGAAATATCAGCATTTATCTTGGTATATCTTAGCGATCTTTCTCTTATTTGTGGCAGTGGCTGTCATTGGTATTTTTATTCAAAATGGTTGTACACTGCATCAGCTTTGGACGCAGCTTTTCACTAGCAAGCTTTTGTATGCAGTACCGCTTTTTGGTTGGTTGAAGCTAATGCTGGAGGGATATGTGCAGGCCAATATGTCGATGATGCTATCAGGTGCGTTCTTGATTATAATAGCGTGCTTCATCATGTATCGCTTGATGCTTCGCTATGATTTTGATTTTATCGAACAGGCTATGCAAGATGCCGGTGAATTTTCAAGAATGTATGAGGAAATGCGTGCAGGTAAGCGTATGGCTATGAGTGATAAGAAGGTACGAAATGTGCGCATGAAGGGATTTCGTGAAGGTGCAGCAGCAATCATGTCCAAAAGCTTTTTAGAAATGCGTAAGGGAAACAGCTTTATCAGCACACAAGATATTATCTTGTTGGTTATCTATTTTGCTGTATCCTTCTTCTTGGATATGGGACTGTGGTTCTTTGTTTATATGATGATGTTTTGGCTCTTTAGCAGCATTCAGGCAGCGGAGTTTATGCGTGAATTAGACTATTACCATATTTATTTGATTCCCGAGCGACCGGGGAAAAAACTGTTTTATTTGTTGGCTCCATATCTTTTAAAATATGTTGTATTGGTTGCTTTTCCACTGGCTATCGCAGCAATCATTACACATGCTACGCTATTGGAGTTTATCCAGTATTACTGTATGCTTGCCGGCTATGCTTGTTTGTTTATTACCGCTTCCGTTTTAGCAACTCGTTTATTGAAAAGCCGTAAAAATGCTTTTATGGAAAATATGCTTCGTATGCTGATGCTTGTAGCAGCTGCAATTCCAAGTATTGTTATTATTTTTGTATTATTTTCTAGTGGATTGGCAAATACGACGATGATGAATTATATGAGTGTTTTGACCTTAGTTGTAAATGTCGTGCTTTCTATTGTGATTTTATATGGTTGTAAGAATATGCTCAATGGGCGTGAAATCAAGAGTGAATAGGAAAGAAGCAGGTAGATTTGCCTGTTTCTTTTGTGATAATATGTGAGAATAAGAGAAACGATTGCGCTTAGAAAGGTATTTGTGGTATAGTATGTTACACGGTAAAAAGAGGTAAGATATATGTGGAAATATCAATGTAAACGACATTTATTATTTTTATTTGGTGCAGCAATCTTCGGAGCTGTTATTTTCGGTCTATTAGGTTATAGTGAAGATGCTTTGCAGCAGGCTGCGGAAATGGCTAATTTTGAAGAAATTTTAGAAATTCCTTATTTGGAATATATCGTAGGGGCAATCTTCGGTGCGGGGGCAGCGAATGGAATGCTGCTATTAACCTATATTGTGCAGCGTTATCACATGTCCTTTTGGTTTGTTTATTTGATTGTATTCTTTTTGTTTTCACCGATGGCTGCTATTGGTACGCTTGTATTGATTCCGACTATTTTTGTTTGTATTTACGGTTGGCTTACGATTCCTAATCGCAGTGAGCATAAGAATTTGAAGAAGAATAAGGTAAACAGTGTTGCCGAGGTAGAGAGGGTTTATCGCTTGCACCACAAGTATTTAAGTGAGTATGAGGATTTAGCCAAAAAGGTATGGGATTATACGACACGTATTACACTTTCCTATATCATCGGTTTGTTAGTTGTCTTTTTGTTGATTTTATGGATTGATAATATGTTGGTATTGATGCTATCCGTTTTTGCATATGGTATGCTGTATTTGATTATGGCACGTAAAAAAGCGATGGCTGTGCAGCCGATTATTTCGTTATTGTATGATGAGTGCAATCCGGAGGCTTGTGCATCTGTTATCTTTGCGCTTGCGAAAAAAGCCAGAAAGCGTAAAAGCTTCCCACTTCCGCAATATTTAGCACAATGTATGATTTTTTTGAATGATCCGCATCTTGCGGCAGATATTATGGTTACTTGTGAACGCAATCGAGGAGCCATTCAATTTCCGTATTATACGGTAATGGGCTATGCGTATTACCAACTAGGAGATCGCGGCATGGTTAAATTCCAACTTGATGAATGTGAGAAAGCAGGTGCCGGTACGAATAATCAGGCGGTTGCTTTGTTAAGGGAGCAGTGCTTGACGGGAATTAAAAATAAGCTTGACTTAATGGATAAGAAATTTGATTCCTGTAAACAATATTTCCGTGCAATCCTAGAGGCTACTCCTTTTGAATGTCAGCGAGTAGATGCACATTATTATTTAGGCTTGATTGCCTTTGTTGATCGCGATTTAGATGATGCTAAATATCATTTTAATTATGTAGAAGGACATGGTAATACTATGTATTTCAAAGAAAAAGCAAAAAGCTTTCTTGCGACGATTGCAAAGCATGAGGAGACAGTTGAGGGAGCTTAAAAGTAAAGCTAATATTAGCTATTGCTTGGGCGCTCGATGATAGTATTTATCGCTCTTGTGTAAAATAAGTTTGATTGGAAAAGTTTGAGTGAAAATAGAACCTTAATTTTTAGCGGTATTGACTAAAAATTGAGGTTTTTTATTTAAATTGAAATGATTTTGTATCCTTACCAACGGGATTAAGTTGGTTCAAACATTACAATCTGCTTAGTAAGTTTTTTTTGAAATAGCTTTTATGATTAGTTATTTTTTATGTACTAAAGATATATGAGTAAAATTACGGACAGTGTAAATGGTATAGTTAATAATAAGGAAGAGGTGATGATTTTGCGCAAGGTTAGAAATATGATGCGAAATTATCTTCAAAAGATGTGCGTTTACATTCTGTCTAAATTAAATGAAACTGTTGTATATGACAATAAAAATGTTTTTATAGGTGAAGTATATTGGTGTATTATGCCGTTACCGAAGGAAAGCTTATTGAAAATTGACATCGGTCATCGCATTCGTCCGTATGTAGTAATCGATCTTCAGGAAAATCGCTTTATAGGATACGCTTGTTCTTCGAAAGGAAGTAAAAAAGGAAATTATAATAGACAATATTTCATTGATAACAAATCCTATGGAATATATAAGTCATCTTATGTAGATACCTCAAAGGAAATAAAAGTTCCTTACGAAAATATTCAAGCCTATTTTTATGAATTGTCAGATAAAGATTATGAAAATATGTTAAAGACGAGCATGCAAAGTGCAAAAGCGATAAAAAACGATTTTAGCTTGGGTTCTGTTTTATCGAAGAATAATAATTTATATTTTGTGTTTGATATTAAAAGTGAGTTTATTTGTGTCCACCCATTAAGAAAAAATCTGAATGGTATAAGTGATCATAAAACCGCACTTTTCAGTTTTCAAAATAAACAGTATTTTATTGATTTTACTTCTGTTATGCAAATCAAAAACAGCGATGATCTAAATGTGATTTCAACGCTTTCCAGAGTTCAGCGGACAGAGGTTATGAAAACAAAGGAAAAGATGATGAAAAAACCACAGAAAACAGGGAATAGCGTTCGCAAAGATTTGTATTTTAAATATCCAATCGGTTCGCAGCTTTATTTGGGATATCAAGATAGTTATTTTATATATTTTTTCCATCAGCATCAAAAAGCTTATGGCTTATTTTATGATGAAGAGGGAAATGAAAAATATACATATTACACAACGGATTTTAATTATATGCAGCTATTGGACGAACGATGTGATGCTGATGAATTAGCGGATTTGATTTCGCATAGTCCTTATGATAAAAAAACACAGGAATATTTATTAATGAAGATTGATTCGCAACGATCATAAAAAATATAAATGCTTAAGAGTTGTAATTTAATACGGCAGTTTTTAAAATATTAAGAATTTCGTTTTTGAGTTCAATTGGTGCCGTAATTTCACAGTATTGCAGGTATTGTAAACAAAAATAAATGATACCTTGTCGTGAAGAAGTAATAATAGCAAGAAAATGATTTTGATCAAAGGGTTGTAAAGATATATCAGTACCAAAACGATCGATAATATCATCTAATATGCGATATTTACATTTTAAAATGATTCTTTCCTCTTTACCTCCATACATATAAAATTTAGATTTGGCATAATCATATGGATCAAAGGAGTTTTGAAGAGGCTTTCTGACAGCATCTTCATCGATTGCTATATTTTGCATTTTATCAATGCGATAATGACTTAAATTATCATAGTTATCGTTTTTACAAATCAAATAATAGTTTTCATTTGCATAGACCATATAGTAAGGGTGCACGCGATATTTATGTTCTTTACGTTTAACCAATGCTTTGTTAATATCGTATTTCATATAGTCAAATATGACAGGGTGATTATGCTGTATAGCCTCTGTTAATAATTCGATATTTAAGAAAAACTCTTTGTTTTGAGTTTTACGCATATTTCGCATATATACCGTTTTATTGAAATCTTTTTTCATATATTGGCTTTGTGTTGAAAAAAGCTTTTGTATCAAATCATTTGAAGCTTTTTCCGGTATGAAGTGCGAAGCGTAAATTGCATTGCATAATAAGTGGATTTCATAAGGCTCGAAAAGACGTTGGGCAATGAAATATCCATCTTTTGCAGAAGTAGCAAAATGGATATCACAACCGCAATCGTTTAATGTTTGAATATGATCGTGCAGTGTTTTTCGATTTAGCTCACAATCATATTCTAATAATAAATATTGTTCGATTTGTTTGCGAGTAAGGCGATGCGTTTCATCGGAATATTTATTAAGTATATTATATACATGAATCAAGGAAGCTTTTTTGCTCATATTCATACCTCCGAATTTATTTATCAATTATATAGTATCACAAATATTTATGAAAAAAATGACTCGTATATTTAATGCGTAAAAAAAGTATCACATTATTATATATAATGGTAATGTGAAAGAGAGGTTTTGTATATGTATATAACGATTTCAGGAATGGGACACTATTTAGGAATGGACGTTTTTCGATTAGGACAAATATTATTTTTAGAGAAGGAAGAAAGTAATCAACATGACATGGAAGCAATTAAAGTGTGTATGGAGGGTGGAGCACAGATCGGTTATGTTGCGAATAGCACCTATACAAGAGCTATTGGAACATATTCAGCAGGATATATTTACAGAGATTTTGAGAGGACAGCAAAAGCTAAAGTAGCCTTTATTACACATGATATGGTCATTGCGGAATTATTGGTTGAAACTAAGGCACAGTGAAATAAAAAAAGAGAAGAGTATATAAAGGTGTTTTTGTATTAGAATGGGGAGTAAAAGATATGATGTTTATAATAAGAATGATAGCTTCGATAATCGGTGCAATAGTAGGATTGTTAGGAGCTTTATTGGGACGTAAATAAATAGTTAATTGAGCGTAAGGTTGTAATTGATAAAGTGTATGATTCTCAAAAGTTGAGGAAAACAATAGATAAAAGACTTAATAAAATAGTTTCAAGCAAATCATTGAATTTTATAACGGTTGATAATTGAATATGGAAAGATAAGAGCAAAAAGAAGGAATGGGAAGTTTAAACAGTTGAAATCGAAGCTGAAAGGAGGAATATAGGTATCATGATGCTTATTATACTGTTTTGTAAAATTTGTGAGTAATTTATATTATGAATGTATTTCTGCAATATAATGGTTGGAAATAGGATTCGGTATTATCGCAAAATACGTTATCTAGGGAAATCAAATGTGATATACTTTTTATAAGAGAAGAATGATGGAGGTCTTTATGGGCAGATTAGTATTGGGATTAGATATTGGTATTACTTCGGTTGGATTTGGAATTATTGATTTAGATGAAAGTGAAATTGTAGATTATGGTGTTCGTTTATTTAAAGAAGGGACAGCTGCTGAAAATGAAACAAGACGTACTAAGCGTGGCGGCAGAAGATTAAAACGAAGAAGGGTTACTAGGCGAGAGGATATGTTGCATTTGTTGAAACAAGCTGGTATTATTTCAACTTCTTTTCACCCTTTAAATAACCCTTATGATGTACGTGTCAAAGGACTGAATGAAAGGTTAAACGGAGAAGAATTAGCCACAGCTTTATTGCATCTTTGTAAACATAGAGGAAGTAGTGTTGAAACGATTGAAGATGATGAAGCAAAAGCTAAGGAAGCAGGAGAAACGAAAAAAGTTTTGTCTATGAATGATCAACTTCTGAAATCCGGCAAGTATGTTTGCGAGATTCAAAAAGAGCGATTGCGTACAAATGGTCATATTAGAGGGCATGAAAACAACTTTAAGACAAGGGCGTATGTTGATGAAGCTTTTCAAATACTTAGTCATCAGGATTTATCTAATGAACTGAAGTCAGCGATTATAACTATCATATCACGGAAAAGAATGTATTATGATGGGCCGGGAGGTCCACTATCTCCAACACCTTATGGACGCTATACATATTTTGGACAAAAAGAACCGATTGATTTAATTGAAAAAATGCGTGGTAAATGTAGTTTATTTCCTAATGAGCCACGTGCACCTAAGCTTGCATATAGTGCTGAGTTATTTAATTTGTTGAACGATTTAAATAATTTATCTATTGAGGGAGAAAAGCTAACATCAGAACAAAAAGCCATGATTTTGAAAATTGTTCATGAAAAAGGAAAAATTACTCCGAAACAATTGGCGAAAGAGGTTGGCGTATCGTTGGAGCAAATTCGTGGGTTTAGAATTGATACGAAGGGAAGTCCATTATTATCTGAATTGACCGGTTATAAAATGATACGTGAAGTCTTGGAAAAAAGTAATGATGAACATTTGGAGGATCATGTATTTTATGATGAGATTGCTGAGATTTTGACAAAGACGAAAGATATAGAAGGAAGAAAAAAGCAAATAAGCGAATTATCTTCTGGTTTGAATGAAGAGAGTGTTCATCAACTAGCAGGCTTAACTAAATTTACTGCGTATCATTCACTATCTTTTAAAGCATTGCGATTGATTAATGAAGAAATGCTAAAAACAGAATTGAATCAAATGCAGATCATCACATTATTCGGTTTAAAACAAAATAATGAACTATCTGTAAAGGGAATGAAAAATATCCAAGCAGATGATACTGCTATTTTAAGTCCGGTTGCGAAACGGGCACAACGTGAAACCTTTAAGGTAGTTAATCGCTTGCGTGAAATTTATGGTGAATTTGATAGTATCGTTGTAGAAATGGCACGTGAAAAAAACAGTGAAGAACAAAGAAAAGCAATTCGTGAAAGACAAAAATTCTTTGAAATGCGTAACAAACAAGTAGCAGATATTATCGGAGATGATCGTAAGATCAATGCTAAACTTAGAGAAAAATTGGTTCTATATCAAGAACAAGATGGTAAAACAGCGTATTCGTTAGAGCCTATTGATTTAAAACTATTGATTGATGATCCAAATGCTTATGAAGTGGATCATATCATTCCGATTTCTATTTCTTTAGATGATTCTATAACGAATAAAGTTTTAGTTACACATCGGGAAAATCAAGAAAAGGGTAATTTGACACCAATTTCAGCTTTTGTAAAGGGAAGATTCACGAAAGGATCCTTGGCGCAATACAAAGCATATTGTTTAAAGCTGAAAGAAAAGAATATAAAAACAAACAAGGGATATCGAAAGAAAGTTGAACAATACTTGTTGAATGAGAATGATATTTACAAGTATGATATTCAAAAAGAATTTATCAATCGTAATCTTGTAGATACAAGTTATGCAAGCAGAGTGGTTTTGAATACATTGACTACTTACTTTAAACAAAATGAAATTCCTACTAAAGTATTTACAGTCAAAGGTTCTTTAACAAATGCATTTAGACGAAAGATCAATTTGAAAAAGGATCGTGATGAGGATTACGGACATCATGCGATTGATGCATTGATTATTGCATCAATGCCAAAGATGCGCTTGTTAAGTACGATTTTCTCACGTTATAAAATTGAAGATATTTATGACGAAAGCACCGGAGAAGTATTTTCATCAGGTGATGACAGCATGTATTATGATGATCGGTATTTTGCCTTTATCGCAAGCTTAAAAGCTATTAAAGTAAGGAAGTTCTCACATAAAATTGATACAAAACCTAATCGCAGCGTCGCAGATGAAACAATTTACAGTACACGTGTGATAGATGGTAAAGAAAAAGTTGTGAAGAAATATAAAGATATCTATGATCCTAAATTCACAGCGTTAGCTGAGGATATTTTGAATAATGCCTATCAAGAAAAGTATTTGATGGCGTTACACGATCCACAAACATTTGATCAAATCGTTAAAGTGGTCAATTATTATTTTGAAGAAATGTCAAAGTCAGAGAAATACTTTACTAAGGATAAAAAGGGGCGCATTAAAATTTCTGGAACGAATCCTTTGTCTTTGTATCGTGATGAGCATGGTATGCTGAAAAAGTATTCTAAGAAAGGAGATGGGCCTGCAATTACACAAATGAAATATTTTGATGGTGTATTAGGAAATCATATTGATATTTCGGCTCATTATCAAGTAAGAGATAAAAAAGTTGTTTTGCAACAAATTTCCCCATATCGAACAGACTTTTATTATTCTAAGGAAAATGGATATAAATTTGTTACTATTCGTTATAAAGATGTAAGATGGAGCGAGAAAAAGAAAAAGTATGTCATTGACCAACAAGACTATGCGATGAAAAAAGCAGAGAAGAAAATTGATGATACATACGAATTCCAATTTTCCATGCATCGTGATGAACTTATCGGAATTACCAAAGCAGAAGGAGAATCGCTTATTTATCCAGATGAAGCTTGGCATAACTTTAACTTCTTTATCCACGATGGAGAGACTCCGGAAATTTTGAAATTTACGGCAACGAATAGTGATAAAAGTAATATAGTTGAAGTAAAGCCGTTACATTGTTATTGTAAAACGCGGTTAAAGCCAATTATTGGTAAGAAGATTGTACGCATAGATAAATACGCTACTGATGTAGTAGGAAATTTATATAAAGTAAAGAAAAATACCTTGAAATTTGAATTTGACTAGATTATAATATAGATGATCATAATCTAGCAAAAGTTTATATGATCTAACAAAACAAGGGTTTATCCCGGAATCAAGTTCCAAGTATATGCTTGGAGCTTTTTCTTTAAGAGGATAATATGGGATTTCGAGTATTATACATCGAGAATCAGTATCATCTCCAATTATATTTAGATAATTTAAAAGTGGAAACGCCTCAGGGAGATATACAGTTTCCGATTAGTGATATTCAAATTCTAGTAATTGATCATTATCGATCTACATTAACAGTTCCATTAGTAAACAAATTAACTGAAAATAATGTTTGTGTAATTATTTGTGGAATCGATCATTTACCAAAGAGCTATATATTACCCATGAATGGACATTTTGCACAAAGTGGAAATATTATGAAGCAAATCACTTGGTCTAATGAAATAAAACAAATATTACACCAACAAATTGTAAAAGCTAAGATTTTTAATCAAATTGAGATTCTGAAAACAAATCAATGTAAATATGAGGTAATAAAAAAACTGTATGAATTTTATGATACAGTAGATTTAGGCGATGCAACAAATCGAGAAGGATTAGCGGCGAAAATGTATTTTAGAGAAATGTTTGGCAATGATTTTATTCGATTCGAAGATGATGTAATCAATGCAGGACTGAATTATGGCTATAGTATTTTCCGTTCTTTGATTTCATCTATTATTGTGGGAAAAGGTTATTTGCCTAATTTAGGAATTTTTCATAAAGGTAAGACAAACATGTTTAATCTAAGTGATGATATAATTGAGGTGTTTCGTCCGATTGTCGATAAATACGTGTATGATAATTTAAAAGAGGAATTATTATTTAAATCAAAACATCGCGAAGAATTGATACAGTTAACAGTTAAAAAAATAGAGATAGATGGGAAACTACAAACAGTACCCAACGCAGTCAACGAATATGTTGAATCAATTTTAAAAGTGATTGAAACAGGTAAAATAACGGATTTTAAATTTCCATCTCCGCATGTTGTTGATTATGATTTATGAATTTATGAGACTCATTTTGTTTTTTGATTTACCAATGCATACAAAAAATGAAATCCGAATTTATAATAAGTTTCGCAAGTATTTAATACAAAATGGATATTTAATGATGCAGTTTTCTGTATATTGTAAGTTATTTCCGAATCGAGAAGCAGCGGTAAAGCATATTCAAATTCTTAAACGAAATATTCCAACGAGGGGTTTGGTTCATATCATGATGATAACTGAAAAGCAATATGAACGTATTGAAATTCTTGTTGGTAATCAATCAAGACAGGAAAAATTAGCCGGAAGTAAGGCGTATGTAAAACTATGATTGGTATTCGTATAATTAAAGGCAGTAGTTTTTTCGAGTTCGGAATGAATCAATGCAAATTGATTTTGGGGGATCACCTTGAAAAGCTATTTGCAATTCAGCAGTGCTTATATCAGTTTGCTTCTTCAAGTAGTGCAACAGAATTTGAAACTGAAAATAATATTAGCTTGTCTGTACAAATAAATGAAAGTGAAGTTAATAAAAAGAAAATGCAGATATTTAAAATAGGAGATGCATTTGAACTTCAAGACGAATTGAAAATGAATACTAAATCCTATCTTCAAGCTTATTGCGAAACCTTATTAAATGATGAAACCTATTATAATTCAATCAATACTATTTCTATTTTATTTCAAAGCCTCAGCCAAGAACTAAACCTTAATTCTGATCAATTTAGTATTGAATTTGCGGATATGAATGTTAAGCAACTTATCAAATTGATAAATGTGAAATTATTACAAGATGATTTGTATAGTAGTGCTTATAATTTATCTTATGAAGATTATTATTTGTATCAATTAAATGTACTTTTAGCTATTGATGCTTCATTATATGAAAATCAAGTGTTTTGCATTCTTAAATTACATACATTGACAGAAAAATTATATACTAAAATAAGAGAATTCAAGAATATTCGTTTTTTAATATTTTCTGTAAAATGTATTTGTAAAATCAATATTGAGGATATTTATTATATTGGATTGAGAAATGTGGTTGATTTTGGCAATGAGGATCAAATATATGATTTGTTTTCAACAAAAAAGCAAACAATGGAGGAAATAAAAAATATGATAAAAGACTATTTTATAAAACTGAGTAATGGAACAAAAAATGATATTGTAGATTTGATAATGAAATAAATATACCCAAATTCAAATACATATGTTAAAATATGTTTGAGGTTTTGTTACCATATGGATTTTTGCTAGATTAAGACTACACCAATTCACAAGCATGTATTCATTAAGTTTTGTTACCATATGGATTTTTGCTAGATTAAGACTATCAATTACGGTACAGAATATCGCACTGTGTTTTGTTACCATATGGATTTTTGCTAGATTAAGACCTTTTGGTTGCAAAGATAACAATGTAGAAAGTTTTGTTACCATATGGATTTTTGCTAGATTAAGACGACGTATCTTTAAAGGATTGGCTCGCTATGGTTTTGTTACCATATGGATTTTTGCTAGATTAAGACGTCTTGTAAGTTACCGAAGTTCCTGTAATGGTTTTGTTACCATATGGATTTTTGCTAGATTAAGACAACGGACTTGTATAGACTTTATGTTGCGGAGTTTTGTTACCATATGGATTTTTGCTAGATTAAGACTTCTATTACAGATTGATAATACAGACACTGGTTTTGTTACCATATGGATTTTTGCTAGATTAAGACAATTGATTTAAGTGGTTGGAAAGTAATTGCGTTTTGTTACCATATGGATTTTTGCTAGATTAAGACAAAATAAATTAGATGCACTTGGAGAATTATGTTTTGTTACCATATGGATTTTTGCTAGATTAAGACTTGGTTCGCCACAAGCAATAGTTCCAAGCAGTTTTGTTACCATATGGATTTTTGCTAGATTAAGACTTTTTAATATTGACCTTAATGGAAAAACAAGTTTTGTTACCATATGGATTTTTGCTAGATTAAGACACGAAGGTCATGTAATCGCTGATAGCTTGGGTTTTGTTACCATATGGATTTTTGCTAGATTAAGACAATTATTAGGAATTGACATCAGTGAACACAGTTTTGTTACCATATGGATTTTTGCTAGATTAAGACTAAATTTTCAACGAATGTGTTCAGTTCCCGGTTTTGTTACCATATGAATTTTTGCTAGATTAAGACTTGAAGTAACAGGACACGATGAGCGACAACGTTTTGTTACCATATGGATTTTTGCTGGATTAAAAATGGATATCCAATCATATGAGACACTATGATGGATATTTTTTTATGCTTTTACAATAATACAGTGTATTTATTACAACATCTTAAGAATGTAAGACATTGTTAGAGGTTTTTGTTATAATTACGTAGGAGTGAAGTCGATGAAACAAAAGAAAAAGCTTAAGACATCGAAGGCTTTATCTAGTATTGCGATTTTAGAAGGAATTGTGATTGTCAGCATGGTTATTCTTTGTCTTGTTAAAACAGATCTTCCTATTGTAGAAAGTATCTTGCCGGAACAGCTACACGGATCAAAGGAGTATGATGTGGTTTTAGATGCCGGGCATGGAGGTTTCGATAGCGGAGCGATGGATCAAAATTTGATTGAAAAGGATATTACTTTGCAAATGAGTAAGCAAATAGGTAAAATACTTGAACGGCATGGCTATAATGTTGCCTATATACGCGAGGGTAATGCGATCGATTGGGCAACTGATGAACTTTCTGATTTAGCTTATCGTGTAGAATACGCGAATCAAACCAAAGCAAAACTGTTGTTATCCATTCATGTTAATTCTGAAGAAGTCAATTCGGGGACCTGTGGCTTTGAAATTTGGGGAAAAGGGAGCGATGCAATAGCTATGCGCTTTGCAGAACGCATATTATCAAATATCGACACTTTAGGTTATACACAAAATCGCGGCTTTAAGAATCAAGATGATGCCCCTTTATATCTGCTTGAAAATACGCAGTTTCCCTCTCTTTTGTTAGAGGCAGGCTTTATCGGTAGTGAAATCGATGCATACTATTTGCGCTCAGGAACAGCTCAAAAAAAGTTCTGTGAACAAGTAGCAATGGGAATAATGGAAATCTTGCAGGAATTAGAGGAAGAATAAAAGATTGCTAAATCATACATATACGATAGGAGGAAGATATATGCCAAAAATCGGATTACGCATGATAAAAACATCAATAGCTGTTTTTCTTTGTTTTCTTATTTATGTATTGAGGAATGAACAAGGTATTGTTTTTTATTCCTGTATTGCCGCTGTTCTTTGTGTTCAACAAGATAGTAGAGATACTTTACGAGTCGGAAAAAATCGTATGGAAGGGACGATAATTGGTGGAGTAATTGGAATGTTGACACTCGTCTTTATGAAATACGTTTTTGTTAATGATAATAAGCTCTTTTGTTATTTGTTTATTTCTCTCATGATTATTCCTACTATTTATACAACCATCTGGTTGAAAAAGCCAAGTGCATCTTATATATCCTGTGTGGTTTTTCTCAGTATTACGGTCAGTCATGGTGCTGATGGAAACCCTTATATGTTTGCTTTGATGCGTATGTTGGATACTTTTATTGGGATTCTTGTTGCGTATGCAGTAAATCTAATACATCTTCCTTCTACGAAAGAGTCGGATAACTAGAGATAATAGTTTTTCGACATTTTTTTAATTTTCCTTTTGAAATAATATAAAAACCTTTATAATGATATAGATTGAGGAGGAAAATAGATTTGAGGACGTTTTTATTCGATTTGAAAAAAGAATTTGAGGGGTATAGTTTTCATAAGCTGACAAAGGATTTGTTGGCAGGATTAACGGTTGCGGCAGTTGCTTTGCCCTTAGCGTTGGCTTTTGGAGTCAGCAGTGGTGCCGATGCAGCAGCCGGTATGATTACGGCAATTATTGCCGGACTTGTGATTGGTGGTTTCTCCGGAGCCAGTTATCAGATTAGCGGACCAACTGGGGCGATGAGTGCGATTTTAATAGGCTTAAGTGCGCAATATGGTCTGCAAGGCGTTTTTGCGGCTTCCTTACTATCCGGTCTTTTATTGTTAATTGCTTCTTTTTTAAAACTAGGTAAAATTGTATCATTTATTCCCGGTAGTGTAATAAGTGGGTTTACAAGCGGAATTGCTGTTATTATTGCTGCCGGACAGATTGATAACTTTTTCGGAACGGTATCAAAAGGCTCTACCATGTTGGAAAAGCTGGCATCGTATGGAGAACTTGGCTTTGCGATTGATCCAATGACGGTCTTTTTTGGTGTCTTAGTAGTGCTTGTGATGCTGCTATGGCCGAAAAAGTGGCAGCATACGTTTCCATCTTCTTTAGCGGGATTGATCATAGCACTTGTTATACAATTGATTATACAAGCTGATGTAGCGATGGTTGGAGAACTGCCATCTACTTTGCTACCCGAGGTTCGCTTACTTCCAAGTGAAATTCCATGGCAGGATATACAGCAATTGCTTGTTCCTGCTATTAGTATTGCAGCACTTGGAATGATTGAGTCTTTGTTATGCGGAGCTAGTGCGGGAAAAATGAAAAATGAGGCATTGAATGCGGATCGTGAGTTATTTGCACAGGGAATCGGAAATACATTATTGCCTTTTTTCGGAGGGGTACCGGCAACTGCGGCAATTGCTCGTACAAGTGTAGCAATCAAAGCGGGTGGACAGACACGATTAGTTTCTATTTTTCATTCCTTGGTGCTTTTAGCGTCTATGTTTTTATTAGGACCATTGATGTCAAAAATTCCTTTATCCGCCTTAGCCGGAGTTTTGATGGTTACGGCGTGGCGCATGAATGAATGGAAAGAAATTCACTACATGTTTCATAAGCATTTAAAAACAAGCATGATTCAGTTTTCGGTAACCATGCTAGCAACAATTGTATTTGATCTTACAATTGCGATTGTGATTGGCTTATTGGTAAGCTGTCTGTTATTTATTGTGAATAATGCAGACTTAGAAGTTGTTATTGAGGCAGTGGATTTCAAACGCTTAGATCGCAGTCTAAAACACTCACATGAAAAAACGGTACTTGCTTATGTATCCGGACCAATGTTTTTTGTTAATCAAGGGAAATGTAAGAAAAAGCTTATAGAGGAGTGTGCAGATGCGCAGGCAGTTATTTTATCCATGCGTGGAGTTCCGACGATTGATGAAAGTGGTTTAACGGAATTGGTGGAAATTGCGCGGTATTACCACTCTCAAAATGCCTATGTTATTTTATGTGGGGTAAGTCGAGCGGTGCTTGAACGTATGGAACGCTATGAGCTGTTTGATGCATTTGATAATGTGGTTTGGGACGCATTGAAGGCGATTGAATTTTTAGATACAATATATCAGAAAACGGAATAGTTAAGTATAAGAGGTGGTATGAAAATACCGCTTCTTGCGCTTTTTACTGTAAAAGCGAAACAGAATATATTATAATAAACTAATAAAAAGGTTGTGAAAATATGGAATTTATCGTTACTCCCTTTCATGTGGAGGATATTACAAGATTACATGAGGCGAACGCCGATGGTGTGGTAGTGGCAACGCCGTTTTTTTCGGCTAGGGGCGCTGCTGTTTTTACTTTGGAAGAACTTGTGCAATTACGTAGTCTTACAACTGCAATGAATATGAAATTGTATGTGTTGGTCAATCGCTTTTTTATGGAAAATGAATTAGAAAAACTACGGGAGCATTTGCGATACTTAAAAAAATTAGCTGTTGACGGTATTTACTATGGCGATGAAAGTGTGTTATATGAAGCAAAGAAGCTGGAAATGGAACATCTTTTGATTTATTCTCCGGATACTCTTACAACATCTTCACAAGATGTTCAGTATTATTTAGATGAAGGAATCTCTATGGTAACGATATCTAAGGATATTACATTAGAGGAAATCTGTCATATTGCGAAGCAGGTAAAAGGGGAATGTGAGGTTATCCTTCATGGTCGATTGAATATTATGCATTCTAAGCGTCGTCTTTTGTCGAATTATTTTGATTTCCTTGGAAAAAAAGTAGATGTTTTTAATAAAAAAGATATTTATTTAATGGAAGAAACAAGAGATGAGCACATGCCGATTGTGGAAGATGATTTAGGAACACATGTATTCAGCGGTTATACGCTTGTTTCCTTTGAAGAAATCAAACAATTAGCGCAAAGCGGTATTCGGCATGTACGCATTGATGGTATTTTTCATGATTTGGATTATGTATGTAAAGCACTTTCTTTATATCAAGCCGTTTTATCAAATGAAATGAGCGGAGCACAGGCAAAGGAAGAATTTGATAAGTGCTATCCTGACGATCATGCAACATCTGGTTTTTATTATGTCAAAACCAGTAAGGTAAAATAGGAGTTGAGGTTATGCAAAAAATAGAATTATTAGCACCGGCAGGCGATTTAGAACGTTTAAAGATTGCGGTTTTATATGGTGCCGATGCAGTTTATTTAGGTGGAAAACAGTTTTCTTTACGCTCACGCGCCAGTAATTTTACATTAGAAGATATTGCGGAAGGAGTAAAATTTGCGAATGCGCATGGGGCACACGTTCATGTTACGGTAAATATGTTGCCGCATGAAGATGATTTAGAAGGCTTAAAGGAATATTTGATTGCATTGGAGCGTATCGGTGTTACGGCAATCATTGCCGCTTCTCCTTATATTATGATGACTGCGAAAAGATATGCACCTAAACTGGAAGTTCATGTCAGTACCCAACATTCCTCTACAAACTCCAGCTGTGCTAATTATTGGAAGGATAAAGGAATGGATCGTGTGGTTTTGGCACGTGAATGTAGCTTAAAGGATATTTTACAGACATCAGAAAATACGGATATTCCTTTGGAGGTTTTTGTGCATGGAGGAATGTGCATTTCGTATTCCGGAAGATGTGTACTTTCCAATCAAATGACATCAAGAGATGCGAATCGAGGAGGCTGTGCACAGAGCTGTCGTTGGAAGTATCGGTTATTTGAAGGAGATACGCAGCTGCATGATGAAAGGGATATGTTTTCCATGTCCAGCAAGGATCTGATGGCTGCTCGCTATATTCCCGCTTTGATTCAGGCAGGCATTGCTTCTTTAAAGATTGAAGGACGTATGAAAAGCGCGTATTATATCGCTACTTTAATACATACCTATCGTCATTTAATTGATGAAATTTATGAGCAAGGAAGTATTAGCGAGGAGCGAATGGAATATTATGTGAAGGAACTTTCTAAAGCGGAAAATCGTCCGACTGCTTCAGGATTCTATAATGGGTTACCGAAAGCTATGGATCATTTATATGGTATAAATGGTGCAGGTGTTACTCAGGAGTATATCGCTTATGTTTTGGATTATGATGAAGAACAGCATTTAGCAACCTTGGAGGTACGTAACAATTTTCAGCCATTTATCGAAGCGGAAGTGTTTGGTCCGCATATTCCTATGACACGTTTTCATTTTCAAGAGCTGTATGATTTAGATGGAAATACTTTAGAGGTTGCGAAAACACCAATGCAGATTATTAAGACAAGGGTTGATGTGCCTATGGAAAAGGACGCTATGATTCGTAAGGTCATGGTCAAAGATCGCAGTGATATTTATTAAGTGAGGAATATTCGATGAAGAAAAAGAAAAGCAGAAAGCTGATTTATAATGTTTTGTTGTTGATTGTTGGTGCGGTATTTGTTTTTTCCGCCTATCAGGTAGGAAAAACATTATATCAATACTATTTGCAGGATAAGGAAGCGGAACAAATGCAAGAAATTGCAAAGGTTCCAAAGGATCCGGAGGAAAAAGAATTTAAGATCGATTGGGACGAATTAAAGAAAACCAATGAGGATATCATCGGGTGGATTTTAATTCCGGATACCAATATCAGTCATGCCATTGTGCAGGGAACAGATAATTCATATTATTTGAATCACACAGTAGAAAAAAGAATACTGTATTCTGGTGCTATTTTTATGGATTATGCAGCTAATCCTGATTTTCAAGATCGCCATACGATCATTTACGGACATAATGTTAAATACGGCACTATGTTTGCACAGTTAGATCGTTATCGCGAGAAGGATTTTTATGAAACACATCCGTATGTCTATATCTTTACACCGGAAAAAAGCTATCGCTGTCCATTGGTCAGCTTTGAACATACGAATGATACATCACCTTCCTATCAAACACAATTTGCAAGTGATGAAGAATATGCACAATATTTAGATAAGGTAAAAGCCGCAAGCATTTATGATACAGGTGTGGAAATCGGGGTTGAGGATCAATTGATTACACTAAGCACCTGTTCCTATGAACGAGGAGGGCAGCCAAGTGAGCTGCGTTATCTTGTGCATTTAAAATTAGAAGAATATGATGGAAAATATATCATTGAAGAATAAGAAGGCTATTGCTTCATAAAGACGAAGCAATAGTTTTTTTTATAAGACTTTCCTAAGTGTTTGTTTTGTTAGATGCAGCAGATACATTTTTTTGCTTACAACTTTTATGCAGATGAAATCTCTATATTCTGATTGTTGAAACGAATACTTTACCTTTTGCGAATATGTTTATTGATAGATGTTTACAGCAAAGAAAAATATCAATTAGGAATTTCGTTTAAGATATGATAAGGTTTGTTGTACAAATGCACACAGGGATTGATGGCTTTAGTGAAAATGGTGAAAGCGTAATAGGATAGTTTTCCTACTCATAAGCTATTGGTGGGGTGATGGCTTGTTTACCAAAAAAACAAGATTACTAACAATGTTGATTTTATTGTTGGTTATCATAGGGATTGTTATGGTTGGCAGCAGCTCACGTGTTTGGGCAGAAGCAAAATTTGATAATGCACATTATTTCATGGAAAAGCAGGCAATGTTTGCGCTTGTCGGCTTATTTGTAATGTATGCAGCAAGCCGAATTTCTTTATTGAAGTTGCGTAAGCAGGCAAAGCTATTGTATTGGGTTTGTATAGGAACACTTGTCTTGGTGCTCATTCCCGGGTTAGGAGTTGCGCGTAATGGGAGCCGTTCGTGGTTTGGAGTAGGAAGCCTACTAGTTCAGCCATCGGAGTTTTTTAAGATTGCCGTAATTATGTATGTTTCGGATTTTTTAGCGAAGCGCTATCGTATTAAAACCTTTAAACGCGATTTATTATTTCCGGGATTTTTGGTTGCTTTCGGATTTGGATTGATTTTGTTGCAGCCGGATTTTGGCAGTGGACTTGTAATGGTATGCTCGATTGTTGTTATTGTATTAGCTGCCGATGCTCCGATTTCATATTTTGTTCGAGTGGGAATGCTTGGCTTGATAGGACTTGGTGGCTTGATTATTTCAGCACCCTATCGCTTGGCACGTATTACATCGTTTATCAATCCATGGAAGGATCCTTTAGGTGCTGGATTTCAGATCATACAGTCCTTGTTCGCAATTGCACCAGGTGGTATCTTGGGTGTTGGCTTTGATCAAAGCATGCAGAAGCATTTTTATTTGCCGGAACCACAGACAGATTTTATATTTGCCATCTTCGCAGAAGAATTTGGGTTTTTAGGCAGTGTGCTTTTAATCGGGTTGTTTGTAGCGGTTATTTATCAAGGTGTGAAAATTGCAAAAGGGTGTCATGATCCGTATTTATGCTACGTAGCGGTTGGATTAACCTCATTGTTTGCAATTCAAGTCATGATCAATTTAGGTGTTGTCGTGGGATTGTTTCCGGTAACAGGGATTACCTTGCCTTTTATTTCCTATGGTGGGAGCTCCTTAGTTGTAATGATGGGATCGTTTGGCTTATTGGAGAGTATTGCAAATGAGGAGTAATTCATAAAATATATTTTCTTAGGTTCGCTTACATGCTATAATAAAATATAAGGAGTGATTTGATGAGAATGCTGATCGTTACCGGAGGAACCGGAGGGCATATCTATCCGGCAATCGCACTTGCTGATGCCGCAAAGAAACGTTATCAGAATATTGAAATTTTATTTGTAGGAAATGATGATCGTATGGAAGCTACGGAAATTCCTGCCCATGGTTATGCATTCAAGGGATTACATGCCAGTGGATTGACCGGAAATGTTTTTCGAAAGCTGAAGGCTCTTGCACTGATGGCAAACTGCTATCGTAAAACCTTTTCTATTTTGAAAGAATTTCAACCGGACATCGTGATTGGCTTTGGTGGTTATGTCAGTGCTCCTGTGATGCTTGCAGCACATGCAAAGCATATCCCGACGATGATTCATGAACAAAATTCGATTGTCGGTGTTGCAAATAAGGCAGTTGCGGATAAAATGGACGCCATCGTTATTTGCTATGAAAAATGCTTTGAGGAATTCGAACGAAAGAAAACACGCTTATTAGGAAATCCAAGGGCAACAAACGCGGTACAGGCAAGCTTTGATAAGGAGTATTTTTGTTCCTTAGGGCTTTCTCTTGAAAAGCCGTTGATTTTAGTTGTTATGGGTTCTTTAGGATCGACTTCCATCAATGCGATTATGAAAGATGCTCTTCCTTCTCTTGATGAGAGCTATCAGATTTTATTTGTAACCGGTAAAAATAATGATAAGGAAATCAAGAAGGAATTGCGAAAGGATAATATTTTTGTTGTTGATTATGTAAAACAGCTTGCGATCATGGAGCATGTGGATTTGATTGTATGTCGTGCTGGTGCGACAACAGCGGCAGAGATTACCGCACTTGGAACACCGAGCATTTTGATACCGAGTCCTTATGTTGCGCATAATCATCAATTCTATAATGCAAACGTATTGGTTGAGCATAAAGCTGCATTTATGATTGAAGAAAAAGATTTGAATGCAGATATATTGAAACAAAAAATTGATTTGGTAATGACAAATGCACAGCTACGTGAAGAAATGAAGAAAAATGCATTAGCGTTGGGGAAACCGAATGCCAGTGAGGATATTTTAGACTGGTGCGATGAAATGAAAAAGGTGAAATAAATTGGAGAAGCTTATAGAACGATTACGGCCTTATGCAGATGTAGAGTGCGATGTAAAGCTGTCTACACGTACTACATTTCGCATAGGCGGACCATGTAAATATTTTATTTATCCAAAAAATATGCTAGGTTTGTTGCGTATTTTGGATATTTTAGAGGAAGCACAGATACCGCGTAAGGTATTTGGAAAGGGCAGCAATATTTTATGCAGCGATGATGCCTATGAGGGTGCTGTTATCAGCTTGGATCGATATTTTACGGATTTTGTATTTGAAGCTGATGGAACATGTGTTGCGGCAGCTGGTACAAGTATCATACTTTTGGCATACGAAGCAATGAAGAACTCTCTAAGTGGTTTGGAATTTGCTAGTGGAATACCGGGAACCGTTGGCGGTGCTGTATTTATGAATGCGGGTGCTTATAAGAGCGATATGTCGAAAATCTTAAAAGAAGTTTATGTTTTAAAGGATAAAAGCGTTGTCAGCATGTCGGTAGAGGAATTGGATTATCGCTATCGGCACTCTTTGTTTCAATCGCATTTCGATTGGATTATCCTTGGTTGTCGTTTGCAATTAACCAAGGGGGATCAAAAGGCCATTCGCGATTTAATGGATTCCAGAAGAAAGCGTCGTATGGACTCGCAGCCTCTTGACAAGCCATGCGCCGGCAGCATGTTTCGCAATCCGCAAGGGTATCAGGCTTGGGAATTGATTGAGCGTATCGGTTATCGCGGGAAACGTATAGGCGGTGCGATGGTATCCGATAAGCATGCAAATTTTATTGTGAATGAGGATCATGCAAAAGCAACGGAAATCCTAGCACTTGTTAAAGAAATACAGCAGGAAGTAAGAAAGCAATTCGGCGTAGAATTGATTACGGAAGTGGAGAAATTTAATTGGAAGAGCTAAACGATCTGCTATACGATGACGTCGAAGCGAAATACCTTGCCCTGCAGAAAAAAAAGAAGAATCAAAAAAAAAAGAAGCGTCAAAGGCGATTGCTTATTTTAGTAATACTGATTGCTGTAATTGCCGTTTATTTTTACAGTGATATTTCCAAGGTCAATGCCCTAAAGGTTTCCGGTAATGTTTTTTACAATGAGGAAGAAATATTAAAAAAGGCAAATCTATCTTATGATACTCGTTATATGGTGATGCCGAAATGGTATATAGAATGGAAGCTTTTGAAGGATCCTCTCATTGATGAGGTTCATGTAGAAAAAAAGCTGAATGGTTCTATTTCCATTAAGGTCAGTGAGAAAGGAATGCTTGGATATCTGGTGGAAAATGAAGAAAACTATATGCTGATGGAAGATGGAAGCAAAACCGAGATCGACGAGGATAGGCTTTCTACGATTGTCGATTTCCCGCTTATTAACGGATTTGAGGAGAAAGAGCTAAAGCAGCTTTCTAAAGCTTTTTTCAGTAAAAAGGACCCGGTAGAGCCAGAGGTTATTTCCATGATTTCGGAAATTGTTCCGTATGCGACCAGCTATGATGAGCACATGGTAAAAATTATTATGTCAGATGGAAATACGATCTTTACGTCATACGAGTCGATACCTTTGTTGAACAGCTATTTAGATACACTTATGGAATTGAAAAAAGATAAGGCGTGTCTGTGGCCGGATATCAATACCGGCAGCATTCAATCCTTGGATTGTTCTACGAAAGAGTAAAAATTGAAAGTTTTAAGGCTTTTTGATATAATGATACAGATATAAGGAGGAGTATTATGTCAATTACAAAGAGTACGCAGTATGGAAATATCAATATTTCTATGGACGCTGTTGCAGCATTAGCCGGTGGCGTTGTTACAGAATGCTATGGTGTTGTGGGAATGGCATCACAGAAAATCCTTAAGGACGGCATTGCCGAACTTTTGAAAAAAGAGAATTATACAAAAGGTATTGTTGTGCGTAATACAGATGAAGGATTAGAACTTGATATGTATATTATTGTTTCTCATGGTGTAAAAATCAGTGAAGTTGTCCGTGAGGTACAGCAGCGTGTAAAATATATGTTAGAAAAAACACTTGAATTGGATTTCCGACAGGTAAATGTATATGTTCAAGATGTTAAGGTAATGAAGTAGGTGGTTGTATGACAACAATAAATGGAAAGTTATTTAAGGAGATGTTGGCTAGTGGTGCCAATCATTTAGCAAATAAATTTCGCGAAATTGACGCACTGAACGTTTTTCCTGTTCCCGATGGAGATACCGGTACGAATATGTCGCTCACTTTCAGTGCCGGAGTGAAAGACGCACTTGCATGTAGCAGTGATGATGTTTGTGATATTGCCAAGGCATTATCTAAAGGACTGTTGATGGGTGCCCGTGGAAATTCAGGTGTTATTACATCACAAATTTTCAGAGGTTTATACCAAGGGGTAGATGGCATGAAAGAAGTCAATGGTTTTCAGCTTGCCAATGCCTTAGTAAGTGGTTCTCGTGTTGCTTATAAAGCCGTTATGCGTCCGGTGGAAGGGACGATCCTTACGGTTATTCGTGAGGCAGCGGATTATACATACGCTTATGCGAGTGGAAAAGAAGATGTTAGCTGTTTAGAGGTCATGGAAAAATTGGTAGAAGAAGCTAAGGCTTCCTTAGCACGCACACCGGAGCTATTGCCTGTTTTACAGGAGGTCGGTGTTGTAGACAGCGGCGGAGCAGGGCTATTAACAATTTTTGAAGGGTTCCTGTCTGCAATGCAGGGAAACATGATTGAAAAAACAGAAAGTGATGAAACAAGTGAAGGAGTACAAGCTGCTGTTGAAAGTGATGAATTCGGCTATTGCACAGAATTTATCATTCGTTTATCAGAGCAGGGCTTAACCATCTTTAAAGAAGAAGCTTTAAAGGACGCGTTGGCACGTATCGGAAATTCGATTGTTTGTGTTCAAGATGATGATATTGTTAAGGTTCACGTACATACATTAACACCGGGAGAAGCTTTAAATCTCGGGCAGCGTTATGGAGAATTTGTTAAGCTGAAAATCGAAAACATGCAGGAACAGCATGAAAATATTTTAACGAATGCTCCTGTTGAGAAAAAAGAAGAACAAGCGCCAAAGCAGAAATATGCGATTATTACGGTTGCTGCCGGTGATGGCTTACGTGATATGTTCAAAGAGCTGCGTGCAGATATCGTAATCAGCGGTGGACAAACGATGAATCCGTCTACGGAAGATTTTGTAGAGGCTATTAAGAAAGTGAACGCTGAAAATATCTTCCTATTGCCAAACAATTCCAATATTGTTATGGCAGCACAGCAAGCGGCAATCGTTTGTGAAGATGAAAATGTTCATGTGATTCCAAGTAAGACAATTCCACAAGGCTTATGCGCATGTATCAATTTCAATCCGGATATTGATTTTGATATGAATGTAACCGAAATGAGTGATGCCTTATCACTTGTAAAAACCGGTCAGATTACTTATGCCATTAAGGATACAACATTTGAAGGTATGGAAATCAAAGCGGGAGATTACATGGGAATTAAAGAAAAGGATATTGTTCTTTCTATTCAGGATAAAATGGAAGCTACCCGTCAGCTGTTGGCTCAAATGATTGATGATGATAGCGAAATCGTAACACTTATCTATGGTGAAGATGTTTGTGAAGAAGAAGCAAATCAAATTGTTGAATATATAGAAAATAACTTTGATGTGGAAGTGGAATTAACGAACGGATCTCAGCCGGTATATTCGTTTATTATCGGTGTAGAATAAGATGCTCAAAAATACAACAAAATATTTAAAAATAGTAAAAGCCTGAAAAGTTCGGGCTTTTTTTGCATTGTATAGTATCATGAAGTATCTTAAATCGATCGTGTTTAAGTTTTTGGGTGCTTATTTGGTGTTTATCTATCCAATTCATTAAAGATACTTTCAATAGTTAATGATAATTTAGTATTTGCTTCCTATGCTGTATGTGAATAAATCTTAGATGTAACTCTTATACTGCTATGTCCTAGATGAGAAGAAATACTTTTTAAATTTACATTCTTGTAAAGTAGACATAATCTTCAGTTTCTGTTCAAAAGAGTACGGTTATTTTACACTATCTTATAAACAATATTAAAATATAAGTGAAAGAAATATACAAAATAAGAAATGTATTACAAATGTATATATTTTGAACTCTTTGTCCTATAAAACAAATTTATCAGTTAGTATGAAACGAACACTAAGATATTTAAAACAAGATGATGTTTTAAAGGATATTCGTAATGCTTAAAGAGGATATAGCAAACAAGAAATACTATACAAATTACCAATAGGATTATAAATAAAAGTATTGGTTTTGCATCTACTAAGTTTCGGTTTTCAGCTATATTTTATTTTAACAACTGTTAGTAAGTTGGTACTGTTTATGTAAAAATATCGTTAAATATGCAGTTTTTCATGTTCATTCTATTTGATTCATATTATAATAAAAACAAAAAAGGGCATATTTTATGAATTAGAAATATGACAGAGAGGGCATAGTATGTTTACGAAAATATTGCGAAAGCTGCATTTTACGAAGGAAGAGATTAGTTGGATTTTGTATGATATTGGAAATAGTGCGCAGGTATTAACAACCTGTACGGTTATTTTCCCATTGCTTATTGCTAAAATTACACCGGAGAACAGCAGTGTGTATGTTGGGTGGGCAAACACCATATATGCGATTGTTTTAGCTGTTTTATCGCCGGTCTTAGGAACAGTTGCAGATTACAAAGGTAAAAAAATGCAAATGTTTAAATTTTTCTTATTTTTAGGAATTGCCGGAGGCTTTGGATTAGCACTACCTTTTATTGACTATAAGGCAGCACTCATTTTGTTTGTGATTGCTATGCTGGGGTATAATGGCTCCATTATTTTCTATGATGCCTTTATCGTTGATGTATGCGATGATGAGCGTGTGGATAAGGTATCGGCAGCGGGCTATGCTTGGGGATATATTGGCAGCGTACTTCCTTTTTTGATCTTTATCATTCCATTTGCTATTGTTACCTTGTTTGGAAATGAGCAGGGCAGTGTTATGATTGGAAACTTTGAGTTAAGCTATCGGTTAGCTTGTAGTATGACGATGGGAATGGCAGTTTTATGGTGGCTTTTTTATTCACGTCCGATGTTAAAAAATGTCAAGCAAAAGCATTATTATGAGCCGGAATCACATTATGTGAAAAAATCATTTGTAAAGCTGTGGAATACTTTTCGCAATGTGAAGAAAAATAAGAATATCTTTATGTTTTGTTTATCTTACTTTTTTTATATTGACTGTGTAAATACGGTTATTAAAATGGCAGTAAGTCTAGCTACCGAGATGGGGATCAGTGATGTAATGAGCTTGGTTGTTGTAATTTTCATCAATATCATTGCCTGTCCGGCATCAATTATCTTCGGTAAGCTTGTCGGTCGCTTTGGTTCTAAAAAAATGATTTATGCCGGAATTATCGGTTATATCGGAGTTATTGCTAGTGGTGTGCTTATTCAAAGCAATGCTAATTTCATTTGGGTCGTGGCAATTTTAGTAGGATTGTTTCAAGGAGGTATTCAATCCGTATCAAGAAGCTATTTTGCAAAGCTGATACCGGATAAGGCAGATAGTAATGAATTTTTTGGTTTCTTCTCAGTGTTTTCTAAATTTTCGGCTATTCTTGGACCGATGTGTGTGTCCGTATTGATTATGCTTACCGGAAAAACACAGTATGGGATATTAGGCTTGATACCCTTGATGATATTGGGAGCAATCTTTTTAGCCTTTGTAAAGGATCCGGATAGTGAAAAAGAAATGCTTGCGAAAAATAAAAAGTAGTAATAAAAAGCTCTGCCGATTTGATGTATACCCATAATCCTGGACACGTTAAAATTTAATTTTATAAGTTTAACT